>Ga0334886_1000392_pt1 | contig 69804 bp, 57 predicted proteins | sample GraSluR1_MG_9_FD_207232 | JGI IMG/M metagenome (GOLD analysis project Ga0334886, IMG submission 207232) | Sludge microbial communities from methane-producing bioreactor in Wageningen University, Netherlands - Granular Sludge_27_06-R1 | ecosystem: Engineered > Bioreactor > Anaerobic >... | reverse complement strand
TCGATCTGCCGACGCTCTTCCGGGAGGCGGATTTTCTGAGCATTCACTGCAAGGTGAGCGAAGAGACGAAAGGCATCGTGAACGCCGACGCCTTCTCCCGGATGAAAAAGACCGCCGTTCTCGTCAATACGGCGCGGGCCTCGATCGTCGATCAGGCCGCGCTGGTCGACGCGCTGCGGAACAGGACCATCGCCGGAGCCGCTCTGGATGTCTACTGGGAGGAGCCGCTGCCATCGAACCATCCGCTCCTGACGATGGACAACGCGACACTCACGCCTCATTTGGCGGGGGCATCCTTCGACGTCCCGGAGAGGCACTCGGAGATCGTCGTCGAGGATATACTGCGCTGGGCCGAGGGGAAGACACCGTGCAATATATGGTAGCGCCGCGCCGCCGACAAGAGCGGCGCAGGAACGAATGGAGGAAATAAAAATGCTGCTTCAACGTGAACGGGAACTGGTCGTGGAACACTGCAGGATGCTGGCGACGCATAAGCTGACCAAAGGGACCGGCGGCAACATCAGCGCGCTGGACAGGGAGAAGAAGCTCTTCGCGATCAGCCCGAGCGGGATGGACTACTTCGTGATGCAGCCGGAGGACGTCGTCGTCCTCGATCTCGACGGCAAGACCGTCGACGGGGCGAGAACGCCGTCGAGCGAGATGGACATGCACCGCTTACTCTACGTGGACAGGGAGGATATCAACGCGGTCGTCCACGCGCACTCCACCTTCGCGACGACCCTCGCCTGCCTCCACTGGAGCCTTCCGGCGCTCCACTACCTGATCGGATTCGCAGTAAGCGGAGGACCGACGAACACGAGCGAAGCGAGTAAGGAGTCGTGTCAGTCGCTTAGTGCGCATGCATCTAGCGCTAGAGGGGACGGAGTTCGCTGCACCCCCTACGCGCCGTTCGGATCGCCGGAGCTGGCGGAGATCGCGCGCGACGGGATGAAGGGGCGGTACGCCGTCCTTCTGGGCAATCACGGCCTCCTCGCCGCAGGGCCGAACATGCAGTACGCCTTCAATGCCGCCGAGGAGATCGAGTTCGTCTGCGAGCTGCACTGGCGCGCGAAGAGCGTGGGCGACCCCGTCATCCTGAGCGAAGATGACATGAACGTCGTGCTGGAGAAGTTCAAGACATACGGCCAGCGGGCTTAAGCCGCTCGGAAGAGTGCGCATGAACACAGGGAGCCCCGGTTTCGGGCTCCCTGCTTGTTTGTTCCGGAGAGCGGAAGGAAGCGGCTGGCAGGCTCCGAAGCGAGCTACTCTCTCGTGCTCTACGCCGTCTCCGCTTTCAACGTAACGTACCGCACAGTATTGCCGTTCTGCTCGACGAACCGTCTGATGTCCTCAAACGACATGAGCAGCGTCGCGCTGTTGTCGTTGGGGTGGACGCCCAGACGTTCTCTCCCTGCGAGATCTTTGTCGAAGACGACGATGACTTCGTGAGCTGTATCGTTGATCACGCCGAGAGGCGTCACTTCGCCCTGGGCGAGTCCGAGGTATTTCTTGAGGCGGTCCGCGGAGGCGAAGCTGAGATGCTTCGTTCCAAGCTGTTCCGCAAGGCTGTCCAAGTCGGCCCGCTTGTCCTTGAGCAGCACGACGAGCCAATGAGTCGCCTTCTTCTTCTGGTCGCGGACGAAGAGGTTCTTGCAGACGGTCGTCTTTTCGTCGAACCCCACGCGGTCCATGTCCTCGACGGTGTATGCCGCCTCGTGCTCGATCATTTCGTAGGCAATTCCCATTTCATCGAGCTTCCGGCAGACCGCCTCCCGTGATTCGCGCTTTTCGGCGACGCTTCGCATTGCAGCACCTTCCTTGTTGGATTGATCACCGGCCGGAGGCTGAAAAAATTTCTGCCTTCCTCCGGAGTGCACCGCGTCTATGATACCCGAAAAGGCTGGACGGTCAAACGAGAAGCGCGGCGTCCGAGAAAAAGCACGGTTTTTCGGCGCGCCCTCTTGACTCTCACACGGCGTTACAGTGTATTATCTCGGTACTTAACGGAAACATGCTTGTGTTGGACTGGATGAAGGGTAGTGACAACAGTAGAGAGCGGACGCGGGCCTCCCCCGCGGAAAGGATGGCGTACCGATGACCGAGCCGATCAATTTCAACGCGCTGTTTCTGGGGCCCAAGGCCGAAAACTACGACTTCTTCAAGCAAATGCTCGTCTACCTGATGGACGACCACGCCGAGTGGCGGCGCTTTTTCCACCCCGAGGATCCCCTTGTGGTTACGGAGGAGGAGCAGGCGCGGCCGGACTTCGCGAGAACGCTCCAGAAGACGAGGGAGGCGCTCATCGAGCTGGCGGGAAACCTCCAGGTCAGCTCCAACCCGTGGTTTTCGCCGCGCTATCTGGGGCACATGAACGCGGACACGCTCATCGCGGCCAACCTGGGGTACATGCTCACGCTCCTGTACAACCCGAACAACTGCGCCTACGAGGGCTCCCCGGCGACGACCGCGCTGGAGATCGAAACGGGGCGTCAGCTCGCCGCGCTGATGGGGTACGACCCGCGGACGGCGTGGGGGCATATCACCTCGGGCGGAACGGTCGCCAACTACGAAGGGGTCTGGCTGGCCCGCAACCTCGCCTCCATTCCGCACGCGATCCGCGACTGCATGCCTGAACTTGTCGAGGGGCTGGATGACTGGCGGCTCATGAATCTGCCCACGAAGGACGTGCTCGATCTGGTGGACAGGGCCAGGGAGCGCGGCTGTTTCGACGAGGTCCGCGACAGGTCTGTCCGTGGGACGGGGATGGCCGGGCGCGACCTCGGCGTCCTGCTGGTTCCCGAGTCGAAGCACTACTCGTGGGCCAAGGCGGTCGATATCTTCGGCATCGGCCGGGAGAACCTGATTCCCATTCCGGTGCGCGACGACTACCGGATGGATATCCGCGCGCTCGAAGGCGTCATCGACTCGTTGGCAGCGGAAAAACGCCCCGTCCTCGCCGTGGTCGCGGTCGTCGGCAGCACCGAGGAGGGAGCGGTGGACGAGGTGCACGAGATCGTCCGGCTACGCGAACGGTACGCCGAAAAAGGAATTTCCTTCTACCTGCACGTGGACGCCGCGTACGGCGGCTACGCGCGGGCCCTCTTCCTCGACGAGGAGAACCGCTTCATGGAGTACGACGAGATAAAGAAGACGCATGCGGACGCGGGGCACGGAGGCTGGCTGGTTCCGGAAGTCTACGAGGCGTTCAGGGCGATGAGCCTCGCCGACTCGATCACGGTCGATCCGCACAAGCTGGGCTATATCCCGTACTCGGCGGGCGCGATCGTCGCCGCCGACCGGCGCGTCATCGACCTGATCTCCTACTTCGCCGCGTACGTCTTCGAGAAGGGGGACGACAATCCGATGCTCCTCGGGAGCTATATCCTGGAGGGCTCCAAGCCGGGCGCGGCGGTGGCCGCCGTCTGGATGGCGCACCGGGTGGTGCCGCTGAACGTGAACGGCTACGGCCGGATCATCGAGAGCAGCATCGAAGGGGCCTTCCGCTTCCACCGTTCTATGCTCGACAGCACACCGCTGGAGGTCGCCGGCCGCCGTTTCGAGGTCCTTCCGCTGACCCGCCCCGACCTCAACATCGTCGTCTACGCCTTCCACGAGATCGGCAACGGCAGCCTGGAAGAGATGAACCGCCTGAACCAGGCGATCTACGAGCAGTGCTCCTACAAATCGGGGCCGCTCTACATCAGCGACTTCATCACGTCGAAGACATCGCTGACCGAAGAGGAGTACGGCGACGCCCCGCTCTCCTTCGTGAAACGCTTCGGCATCGAGGAGAAGGAGTGGAGGAGCTGCGGAAGCGTCTACGTCCTCCGCTCGTGCATCCTCACTCCTTACTTGGTGAACAACACCACCTACGAGATCTACTGGGGAAACTTCATGCAGTCCATGGAACGGGCGATACGGCGGCTCTACGAAGCTTAGAAGCTGTTGATCTCGTTCAGCGCTCTGATCTCGTCCCGCACGAGCGTCCGTATGCGCTCGTCGAGCTCTCGTTTCAGAGGAACGAAGCGGCGCTCCAAGTGATCGGCCAGCGCGTCGGAAAGGTCTTTTTCCAGATCCGCGATGCGCTTTTCGTCGATCATGAAGGCTGCGAGGAACGGCGGCAGCTCCATTCGCTCCGCCGTCTCCTTCATTCGCGCCCTTCCGTAGCGAAGCAGCATCCACCCTGCGGAGGCCCCCAGAATCGCACCCGCCGCGAGGCCTATAGGCCCCGCCGTGATGAGCGCGGTGCTCGACCCTCCGCAGAGCATCGCCGCGCCCGCAGTCAGCAGGCCGCCGACGGCCGTTCCGACGACGTCGAGCATGCCGTCCGCCGCCGGGGTCCGCACCCGGAGCATCGGTTCGGAGAGCTCGTCGGGAAGGACGAACGAGAGATCTTTCTTCGGAAGGGCGACGCCGTGCGACGCGAACCACTCCGCGAGCAGGTCGCGTATCTCCTCCCGAAGCCCTTCGAGAAAGCGCGGAGCGAGCTTGGCCAGATGCTCGCGGGCGAGAGGCTCCGCCGCCGCGGTCCGTTCGTCGATGCGCTTCCGGAGGAGAGCCAGCGAGCCGCCCTGCTTCCGGAACTCCAGCAGAAGGGGAACGACCTCCTTGCGGAAGAAGATATCGACGGCGAGCGAGGCCATCTTCCCCTCCAGCGCCGCGACGCGGTTCGCCGTCAGCGCGCCCAGGCGGTTCTCCAGGAAATCGGGGAGTTCGTTCTGCAGCGACTGGCGCGCGCGGGCGAAGCGTTTTTTCAGCGCCGGAAGCAGCGAGATTCCCTGGGCGATCACTGCGTACGGCCGGTCGCTGCGCACCAGGGACCGCTCCTCCCGAAGAGGGAGTTCCTCGCGGAGGATCTCCCCGACGAACGGCCAGAGGCTGCTTCCACCTGCGAGAATGACCAGCGAGATTCGCTCCCCGTCGATCTTCCCCTCTTCGAGGCCGGAGCGGAGACACTCGCGGAACCATCCGAAGAGATCGAGTTTCCGCCCCTGGAGCGGTTCGCTCCCGTCGTGCGCGAGGAAGTTCCACGCCGTCGAACGGGAACGCCCCCGCAGCTCGGGGAGGATGCCCTTGGAAAATTCGATGAAGGCGCGCGAAGGGCTGTAGGAGGCGCCTCTGCGGAGAAACTCCTCCCAGGTCAGGTCGGTCAGCCTGCCGTACCCGGCGAGGACTTTCGATATCGGTTCGCCCCGGTCGCGCGCCATCGAACGCGAGAAGAACTCCTTGACCTCGCGGCAGAGGTGGGACTGAACGAAGTACGCCGATCCCTGCGCCTCCAGCTCCGCGTCGAGTCCCTGATTCAGGTCGCACAGCCATTGGAAGAAGAGGTCGTCGAAGAGGCGTCCGCCGAGCAGCATATCCCCCCAGGAACGGACGACGCGCCCCCCCTCCAGGAAGGCGAAGTCGCACGTCCCGCCCCCGAAGTCCGCGACGAGCACGCCGCCGAGCGCCTTGTCCACGGAAATGTCGCGCTGCTTCATGTGGTAGAGCAGCGCCCCCTTCGGCTCGTCGACGAGGAACGGAGCGCCGAACCCCGCTCGTTCGGCGGTCGCCTCCAGAGCGGCGCGGAATGCGTCGTCGGCTTCGCTGGGTACGCCGAAGAGGACGCGCCGCGTCGAGGGCTCCACATCCAGCCGCTGTTTTCGCGCATCGGCGAGGAGCGCGGAGAGGAAGTCCGCCGCCGCTGTACGCGCCTCCCCGGAGCGTGCAAGGTCGGCCTTGAAGTTAGTGACCAGGCGGAACGAGGATCGCTCCCATGCGGTTGCCTCGCCGTATTCGTCGAGCGCGCTCTGTCCGATGAGCGGCTCTTTCTCCTTCCGGTAGAGAATGGCGGAAGGAACGCCGTCCCTTCCGTCGCCGAAATCCACGCTCGTCGGCGACGGGTCGTCCCCCGGACACTTGGAGAGATACGTCTTCGTGGTGCCGAAGTCCACGCCCAGAACCGGTCGCACGATCATGAGCGCCGCACCTTTCGGACGAGCCCCTTCGCCAGCAGCTCGCCGTTCTTAAAGAGCGGCTCTCGCTCCACGCGCACCGCGTCGCCCGGTTCCACCGCGCCGAAGGGCGTGAAATTTTCCGCCGCCTTTTCGCTCCATCTGAAGAGAACCGCCGGATTCTCATCGGAGTAACCCAGATTGCGCACCTCCGCGGCAAGCTCCGAAACGCCCGCGGCCAGATCGTCGCAGCAGGCGCCCACAAGAGAGAGGATTCTCGACGCGAGAAGGGGAAGCGCCTCCTCCTCGTCCTTTTGCAGAGGAGCGGACGGCGACGCCGCGAGCAGGGCGACGCGCGCCGCCCCCTCGGTCCATGATGCAAAGGCCCGGCGAACCGACTCCTCGTGACGCTTCCGGTCGAAGCGGGTTTCGCGTCCTCCCAGAAGCAGAAGGACGACAAGAAGCAGCGGGAAAAGCACGAGTCCCTTCAGCGAGCCGCTCTTTCCGCGCAGAAGCGACCATCCGTTGGAGAAGATCGCGCCGCCGCCCAGGAAGCGGATCGCCTCCCGTACGGTCGCGAGCCCCAGAATGGCGGCCAGCAGCAGGAGCAGCTTCCGGCTCCGGGGGAGCAGGAGCGCCGCGAGGGTTCCGAAGAGCGCGCCGAGCGGAGCGCCGATGAAGACCCCCGCAGCCCGATTGTCGAGAAGAATCCATGTAAGGGCGGGCAAAAACGCCATACCGGCGATCGTTCCGAAAGCCGCCGCCGCCGCAGCCCGAAGGGGAGGGATCTCGGAGATCAGCTCGGGCTCCGGAAGGATGAGCGCGGGAAGACGTTCCTCCATACGCAGCAGAAGCAACGAGCGGCGTTCCGGAGGGGGCGGTTCGTCGACGACGGAATCGAGAAGCGCCGGAAGCAGCTCCTCCGAAGCCGCAACCTCGGCCCTCCGGACGGCGCTTTCGACGGCGCTCCGCTCCGGAACGCCGTTCGGCGGCAAGTACGCGAAGTAGACGGTGACTCCCTTTTCGACGGCGCGCCGACGGAGTTCCTCTTCTTCTTTGGTTGTAATCACAGGCGTTTTTCTTCTCCTGCCCATCCGAACGCACCCTCTTTTCCTCTTGATTCCAATAGAGTAGCGCCTCGGCCGTCGAAGAGCAAGCGTTTTTCGGCCGAGGGCGCGGAAATGATGTATCATGGTATGCGCGCCCGTACGCGGCATCCGCGAAGGGCGCGACAGAGAGGAGTGTACTGGGTATGAGAACGGAAACGCTTCGGAGAGAAACGAGATTCGGCGTCATACTTTTCTTATGCGCGGTTGCGTTTCTTGCGGCTTTCGAACAGACGGCCTTTGCGTCCACCTTGACGGTGCGCGTTCTCGACGTCGGGCAGGGGGATTCGATCTTCGTAGGTTTTCCCGAGGGCGGCGCGATGCTCGTCGATGCGGGAACCGCGGAGGCCGGGCCGAAGGTCGTCGAGGCGCTCCGTTCGCTCGGCGCCGAAAAGATCGACATCCTCGTCGCAACGCACCCGCACTCGGACCACATCGGGGGTATGCTCGTCGTTCTGGACGCCTTCTCCGTCGGTAAGGTATGGGACAGCGGATATGTTCACGGAACGCGGACGCAGCAGCTCTTCCTGGAGGCGGTACGCGACCGGAATATTCGTTTCGGACGGCCGAAGGCGGGGTTTTCGGAGGAGTTCCAGGGCGTGCTCATCGAAGTGCTGGCGCCGGTGAAGCCGATCTCGGGGACCAACTCCGACGCGAACAATAATTCGATCGTTCTCCGTCTCTCGTTCGGCGAGGTCTCCTTCCTGCTGACTGCCGACATGGAGAAGGAGCAGCGTCGTACGGTCCGGAGGTTTCCCGAGACGACGGTGCTGAAGGTTGCGCACCACGGCTCGCACAACGGCACGGACGCGCGATTCCTCGAAATGCTCCGTCCGAAGCTCGCCATCATCTCCTGCGGCGCGGAGAACCCGTACGGACACCCGCACCGGGAGGCTGTGGCGCTGCTGGAAGAGGCCGGCGTCGACCTGTTCACGACGATAGGGGGCGACGTGGTCGTCGAAACCGACGGAGTTGCGTTCACCGTGCGAAAAGCCGTTGCACCGGAGAAGCCTGAAGCGGCAGGCACCGACCCGATTATAGGCAATCGCTCGAGCAGAGTGTTCCATGTATCCTCGTGCGACGGTCTCCCCTCGGAAAAGAACCGTGTCTACTTCAAGAGCGCGAAGGAAGCGGAAAAAGCCGGATACCGGCCGTGCGGGAGGTGCGTTCAGTGAGGGCGTTCATCGATTCGATCCATGAAGGAGTAGCGCGCGTGCTGCTCGGCGACGACGAGTCGCTCGCCGTGGAGATGCCCCTCGATTGGCTGCCGGAGGGAGCGGCCGAGGGAAAGGCGCTCCGGGTGCTGTGGGAGCTTGACGAAGAAGAGACGTTTTGCTCGCGGAAAGCCGTGGAGGATCTCTACGACGCGCTTGGCGACGCGCCGTGAAAGAAGCCGGAGATGCGACCGTCGCGAAGAAGAGATCTCTGTGCAGTGCGGAAAAAAAGAGTGTTCCCGGAAGTTCTTTTTTTGTGTTGCTGCGTTTTGCTTCTTTTTTCCCGCTCTTCCTTCGCTGTCGAGAGGAGCGAGTACTTGGTTGCCATCCCCAGAGATTTCCCGCCGCAGTACTCGCTGAGCAGCGATGGCGTTCCAAAAGGATCGACCGTTGAGATTCTCGATTTCGTGAGCCGCTTTTCGGGCGTAGAGTTTCGCTTTGTTGTTATGGATACTTGGGACGAGATGCTCAGAGCGCTCCTTGGCGGTGAAGTCGATATGATACCCAACGCAGGTTTGAGCAGGGCGAGAATGAAGGACTATGGAGTCGTCTTTTCAGAGCCGTTGGAACGGTTTCCAGTGAAGACGTTCGTTCTGAAGCAAAACGAGAACACATACGGAAAACTGCGTTTGAACGACCTCAAAGTCGGTACTGTCCGGTCGAGCTTCGCGTTGACGTATTTGAAACGTCTCGGCGTGCATAACATAACACTCTTCGAATCCATTCCCGACTGTGTGTTTGCTCTTTTATCCGGAGAAGTGGACGCCGTGGTCTATCCGCAGGAACCGCTCCTCAAGATCGCCAGAGACGCCGGAGTCGCCGCCAGAGTCGTGCAAACAGGAGACAGCCTCTTTGAATCGAAACAGGGAGTGGCTATTGCCCCTGGAAGCGCTGAACTTCTTCCACTGGTGAACGCCGCCCTTGAAAATATCGGAGGCTCCGGAATCTTAAGCGAAATCTTCGACCGATGGTATGTCGAGAAAATCCCCTTTTGGTCGGCACGGCGCGTTTTCTTCCTTATGTCGCTGCTTCTCCTTCTCTTGACGCTTTCCTTTTTCTGGTGGAAGACGCGATTCTACAGAACGACGGAGGAAGACCTGAACGCAAGGGAAAGAGCGTTCATGGCGCATTACAACAGCGTGACGAGTCCAACCTATACCTTGCAAGCAAAAAATGACGAATTTTTTTTAATAAACTACAATAACGCTGCGATCAAAAAAAGCAAGAATAGAATTTCGGAATTTGTCGGAAAAACCGTGAGCGAGCTTTTCCCCGGATCTGAAGAACTTGGGGATCTGCTGCGCCATTGCCTTCAGAGGCAGTGTTCTCTGAGCAAGGAGTTGGAGTTTTCGCAGGGTGAGGAGCGGATCGTCTATCAGACAGGGTTCTCATTTCTCCCGCCGGACATGATACTCATGAACTTTAACGACGTCACTTTGCGGAAAAATCTGGAAAAAAATGAGAGGGAATACCGACAGCAATTACAGGCACTTGCGTCCGCGCTCACAAACTCCGAGGAAATAGAACGACGGAGAGTGGCGGAGGAGCTGCACGACTCCATCGGCCAGAACTTGGCGCTTTCGAAAATACGCCTCGTCATGCTCTCGCAAAGCGTGAACGACGAGGGGATTCGAAGCGACATCGCCGGGGTTCTTGGCGCTATCGACGATTCCATCCTCATGACCAGAAGTCTGACATTCGAATTGGGTACCCCCGTGCTCTATAGACTTGGTTTCGAAGCGTCCGTCCACTGGCTGGCGGAGAAACTCTACGATGAACACGGCCTTGAAGTACGCTTTGAGAACCGCGGCCTTCCGGAGATCATGGTGGATGCGCTGAAAGCCTTCCTCTTCAGAGCCGTGCGCGAGTTGCTGATGAATGTGGTGAAACACTCGGGGATTTTGCAGGCCAAGGTTGTGAGTTCTTTTTCCGACAAACGCATTCTCCGATTGAGCGTCATCGACCACGGTAGGGGATTCGATTCCTGTACGACTTCTTTTTACAGATGGAACGAGGCGTCGTTCGGCCTTTTCAGTCTCCGGGAGCGCTTGAAGTATCTTGGAGGCAACATGGATATCTATTCGAAAGAGGGGCAGGGCACGAAAGTAACGCTGATCGTCCCTGTGGAAGCATTCGAGAAGGGAGGAGCGTGAAGCAATGTTGAGAGTCGTAATAGCTGACGATCATACGATCGTCAGAGAGGGAATCAGGATGATCCTGAACCGGTCTCCCGAGGTGACCGTCGTCGCGGAGGCGTCGAACGGGCTGGAAGTCGTCTCGCTTGTGGAAACACTCAGGCCCGACGTAGTCGTAATGGATGTCATTATGCCCGAAGCCGACGGCATCGAGGCTGCTCTCAAGATAAAAAGAACGAATCCGGAAACGGAGATCATCGCGTTGTCGATGTATTCGGACAGATATTTTATCACCGAGATGCTGAAGGCTGGAGCGAAGGGCTTTCTCCTGAAGGATTGCGCTTCCACGGAGCTTTTGGAAGCTCTGTACGCTGTGAGAAACGGGGAAGTCTATCTTGGGCCGAGCGTTTCCGAGATCGTAGCGAAAATGTACGTCGACGCTGTGCACGGAAGCGTGAAAGGGAAAACTGTCGAACTTTCGGAACTCTCTCCCCGGGAGATCGAAATCGCTCGCATGCTCGCGGAGGGGTTCACGAACAACGAGATAGCCGAAAAACTGCACCTGAGCGTGAAGACAATAGGTACGCACAGACAAAACATTATGAAGAAGGCGGGTGTACGTAACATGGCGGAGCTCACGAAATACGCGATTTACAAGGGTTTGATCTCCGCAGTAAAATAGCGCTCTCCCTCATCTCCCCCAGAAACAGCGGCGCCGTGCGCCGTACTTTTCATTCCCGCAGGAACCTCCTTTTTTCCGTAGAGAAAATACTGAAAAACAGAAGATGTGTCATGCGTTGTCTGCCTTTTCCGCCGATAGTCCGTTCCTCTCTTTTGGGCTATTGTTGCGACGATGCACATGCTCGGCGAAAGGGGGGTACGACGCGCACGTTCCGCGTACGGCGACTTTTTTACCGGAGGAGCGGGTATTGACCGAAACCCGCCGGTTTCATCTTTCAGAGAGGTGATTGCACAATGCGAGTGAATGACAGATACGTTTCATTTTATTACGAACCGGACAACGATATCGGACACATCGTCATCGAGCCTGAGAAAACGGCGCTCTTGCTGGTGGATCTCCAGAGGGTCTTCATTAGCCGTCCTATGCCCGAAAACCCGACGACGGAAGAAAAGAAACATCTGGAGCGCTGGGCGCCCTTCTACGACGTTATAGAGCGGACAGTCGTTCCCAACAACCGTAAAATTTTGGAGGCATTCAGGAAGAAGAGGATGGAAGTCGTCTTCGCGAAGATTCAATGTCACAAAAAGAACGGCAAAGACAGATCGCTCGACCAAAAGGCGACGGGATTCAACGAGCTTTTACTGCCGGTCGGTTCGCCTGAAGCGGAGATAGTCCCCGAGCTTGCGCCGATCGAGGATGAAATCATCGTGACGAAGACCACCGACAGCGCCGTGGCGGGAAGCAACCTCAGGCTCATCCTGCATAATATGGGAATCGACACGGTCGTCGTGACCGGCGTCTTTACCGACCAGTGCGTTTCGGGTACCGTCAGGAGTCTCGCGGATGAAAGTTTCAAGGTCTGGCTCATCGAGGACGCCTGCATGGCGGCGACTATGGAAATCCAGAAACACGAGCTGGCGGTGCTCAACAATATCTACTGCCACGTCATCAACACCGAAGAGCTGCTCCGGGCAATTGGATAACCCTCCCGCCGAGGAAAGGATGAGAAGAAATGGCTGAGAAGAAGGCTTCTTTGAAGAAAAACCTTTCATTCATGAGCATGGTGGCGATAGCCTCCGGATCCGTTATCGGAGGATGGCTCGCCGAAGCGCCCTACTGGTTTGAAGTGACAGGAGCCGGCGCTGCGTTTGTCTTCCCGATTCTTGCGATTCTCCTTGTTCCGGTAGGGCTTGTCTTCGCGGAACTGACGGCGATGCTCCCCTTTTCCTCGTCGGTCGACGTGTGGACTACGAACGCTTTCGGTCACGGCGCAGGCTGGATTACGCAGTGGTTGATGTTTCTCGTCCAGGTCGTCGAACCGCCGATGATGGCCTTTATTTTCATCACCGCGATCAACTTCTTTGTCCCGATCCCGCCGCAGATGAGCGTGTATGTGGCCATAGGCATCGTCTTTCTCTGGTATGTGCTCTCGAATTTCGATATCAAACTCACGGGCACGCTCGCCAATATCTTTTTCTTCAGCATGGTTGTGATGGCGCTTGTGGTGGCGGTGACCTTCTTCGCCAATGACAGCTGGTCGCTCTCGAATATCACGAGCAAGGGCGGTTTCTTCCCCAAGGGAGGAAAAGGGATTTTTCTCGCAATGGCGGTTTTTTCGCTGAAGTTCATTGGGTTTGAGATGACGCCTACGATGATCGAAGAAGTGAACTTCCCCGCGGAAAAAATGTGGAAGATCATCCTTTCGGCGCTCTTCCTGCCCGCGGCGCTGTATTTCATCGTTGTGCTCGCCATCGGCGGACTTGCCCCGTGGGAAGAGATCGTCAAGATGAGCATGCCGGAGCCTGAACTTGTCGCCTCGCTGGGATTGCCCGCGATTATCGGTATTATCGCGATCATCGCCGGCGTACTCCACGCTTTCACAACGTTGATGGGTTTTTGGACCTCCTCCGCGCGAGTCCTGTACGGAGCGTCGCAGTTGAAACAGCTCCCCCCGTTGTTTATGAAACTCAACAAGCACGGACAGCCCTATCTCTCGAACCTGACGGTGCTCGTCTTCTCGGTGTTTTTCTGTGTGTTCACAGGAGACAACTGGGTTCAGTACATCTACGCCGTTTCTTGCATCGCCGCCGGGCTCGTCTACCTGATCTGCTGTCTCGACGCGATGGCGCTTCGTAAAAAGCATCCTGAATGGAAGCGTCCCTACAAGGTACCCGGAGGAAACCTTATCCCGATGCTTGGTTCGGGTATTTCCGTCTGGATCATCATCGGTTCGATGCTTGAACTGCCATTGGGAGGGTATGTTTCACTGGCGATTTACTTCGCCATTGGTTTGGTTCCGCCGCTCCTTATGGCGATATACAGAAAAAGCCACCCGGGGAAGTACGAGCAGATATGCCTTACCCCCGACGATATTTAGCTTTATGATGCGCGGACAACGCTTCGGGAAGGTGGTGATCGGGGAGTCGATGCGTCCATGCCGGCAGTTCGCGATGAAAAAAACAACTACAGGAGGTGTGTTTCAGTGAAGATCTTCAAAAGAACATTGACCAGTATCGCCGTAGTGTGTTGCGTCGCTTTCCTTTCGATATCGACCGCTTGTGCCGTCGACGAACCGATCGTGGTCGGTTCCATCTGGAGCCAGGTCGGCGTGGCCGCCCCCTTGGGACAGGCCGGACTCAGAGGGAGCCAACTCGCCGTGAATGTGCTCAACGAAAAGGGCGGCGTTTTCGGCAGAAAACTTGAGCTGAGAAATATCGATGGACAGAGCGACACCACCGTCATATCCAACGCCGCTATTCGTCTGGTGGAGGAAATGAAGGTCGTCGCAGCGTGCGGTCTTACGGACGACTCTCTTGTCTCCGCCGCCGGCCCGACTTTCCAGTCGAACAAGACGGTCTTTCTCGTGGGGACGGCAACGACTCCGACCATTCCCACGATAGGCGAGTATATCTTCATGGTGCCCTTCGGCGACAACTATCAGGGGCGCGCTGTGGCGAAGTACTGCACCGGGGTTTTAGGATGGAAAAAAGTTGCGGTGATTTGGGACAATGCGAGCGCTTACAGCACCGACCTCTCGAAATTCTTCATCGAGTCGTTCAACGAGTTCACCGGAGACAACGAGTCGGTTGCGCATCAGGAAATTTACCAGACCGGCGACGTCAATTTCACCGCTCAGTTGACCCGGCTGAGAATGAAGATGGCGAAAGAAACGATCGACGGCATCGTCATCACTCCTCCATTCCCTCAGGACGGTCCCATCATCGCGAAGCAGGCCTCGAATCTGGGCATCAAACTCCCGATCGTGCTGACGGACGGCGCGGACGACCAGACCGTAATTGAAGTCGGGGGAGAGCACATCGAGGGCGCCTTGATTTCAACGCACTTCGCCGCTGAGTATCCGCTCACCGAAAACGCGAAGAAATTCGTGGAAGCGTACAAGGCGCAGTACAATGCGGAACCGGGAGCATTCGAGTGTCTCGGATTCGACGCCGTCGTCATCATGGCCGAGGCGATGGAGACTATAGGTCGGGAGAAGTGGGACGCCATGTCGCTCGAAGAGAAGCGTACCGCGTTGCGCGATACTATTCAGAGTCATAAGTTCGTCGCCACTACGATGCCGATATCCTACCCGGACCCGGAGACGGTAAAATATCCGCGTATTCCCGATAAGCCGGTGGTGTTCAAGGAAGTAAGAAACGGCGCAAGAGTGTTCAAAGCCATCATCAATCCTGAAGACCTGCGTTAGAACAAGCAGGGGGCCGGGGTTCCGGCCCCCGTTCGTTACAAAGCCTTTATTCCGGAGTTGATTATTATGCTGAATGCCCGCAAACTCACGAAGACGTTCGGAGGATTGAACGCTGTTTCGGACTTGACTTTCGACCTTGACGACGGGGAAATACTGGGCCTCATCGGACCTAACGGAGCCGGGAAAACCACGGTATTCAATCTGTTGACAGGCGTTCTCAAAGCGACGTACGGAACGGTCTTCCTCGACAACGAAAACATCACGAACAGAGCGCCCCATCAAATCACGCGGAAGGGCATCATGAGGACATTCCAGAATCTCCGGTTGATGAAAGGAATGAGCGTGACCGAGAATCTGAAGCCGGCGTTTCACATGGACGAGCGGTACTCCTACTTCGATTCGCTTTTTCAGACATCCAGATACCGAAGTGTCGAGTGCGAAATTGTGGAAAGAATCCACGACATCCTCGCGCTTCTTCAGATAGGAAAATACGCCGACGTCATCGTGGACGACCTTGCGTACGGAGTGCAGAAGAAGCTGGAACTCGCCCGAGCCCTACTGTACGCTCCGAAGATTCTGCTTCTCGACGAACCTGCCGCCGGTCTCAACCCTATCGAAACAGACGAGATTATGGAGATTATCAGAATGATCCACGCTCGGTCGGAAATAGGCATCATCGTCGTCGAGCATAATATGAAGGTCGTCATGGGAATAAGCCACAGAATCATCGTTATGAATCAAGGGAGCCTGATTGCGCAGGGGGCGCCGTACGAGATACAGAACAATGAAAAGGTGATAAAGGCGTATCTCGGAGAAAAAATATGGAAAAAACAGGCGGCTGCTCTTGAGAGGCAGGGGGTGTGAGGCGTGCTGGTTATTGAAAACATGGTGGCGGGGTACGACAAAGCGCAGGTGCTTCACGGAATAAGCCTCGAAGTGCATCCGGGAGAGATTGTGGCGTTGGTCGGACCGAACGGCGCCGGAAAGACGACGACGATCCGGTGTATCACCGGAGAGATCCATCCGATGTCCGGAAAGGTGCAGTACAACGGAACGGACATTTCGGAAATGCCGTCGCACAGGATTGTTGGCACAGGGATCAGTTGTTCTCCCGAGGGAAGAAATATCTTCGGCAACCTTACCGTCTATGAGAACTTGAAAATGGGAGCGTATCTGGTTCACGGGAGAAAAAACATCAAGGAGAGAATCTCCAGGGTATACGATCTCTTCCCGAAGCTGAAAGAACGAAAAGGACAGCTCGCCGAATCCCTGAGCGGAGGAGAGCAGCAGATGCTCGCCATCGGCAGGGCGATTATGAACGAGCCTACGCTTCTTCTCCTCGACGAGCCGTCGCTTGGACTTGCTCCCGTTGTAGTGGAGCAAATTTACGAAAAGATCGCGGAAATCCGCAGGGAGGGCGCATCCATCCTTCTTGTCGAACAGAACGTGGGGCTCGCCCTTGAGATTTCTCAGAAGGCCTACGTGATGGAGAGCGGTCAGGTGAAGCTTTCCGGGCGGAGCGAGACGCTCGAAAAGGATCCGTATGTTATCGATACCTATCTGGGGGTGATGTGATGGAGATGTCCTGGCACTACCTGACGCAGCAATTGATCAACGCGTTGTCGTACGGGAGCATACTCGCCCTTCTCGCGATAGGATACACGATGATCTACGGCATTCTGGGGCTGATCAACTTCGCGCACGGCGAGATTTTCATGATAGGGGCTTTTTTCTGCTACATGTTGGTGACGTTCTCGGGCGTCTCATTTTTGACGGGTTTTTTCGCGGCGATCGCAGGTTCGGTGCTCACGGGCTTTCTGATTGAGCGTTTCGTCTACAATCCCTGTCTGAAAAGAAGTCCCGAGGTGCTGACCGTGTTCATCGCTTCTTTTGGCGCTTCGCTCGGGCTCAGAAACCTGTTCACTATGATTTTCGGCGACGGACGTCGGTCCTTCCCCGCCTTCGATTTTCTCGAAGGGATCATCATTACGGAGTCGGGAATCTTCATCAATATCAAGGACCTGTGGATTTTCGGGGTCACTCTCTTCTTGGTGCTTGCGACGACGCTGTTCATCAAGTACACAAAACCCGGCATCGCCATGCGTGCCGTCGCTTACGACGCCAACGCGGCGCGGCTTGTCGGCGTGAACAGCACGACGCTCGTCCTGGTCGCCTTTTTTATAGGGTCGACGCTCGCGGGCGTCTCGGCCGTCGCCTACGGCGTAAGCTACGGAATCGTGAATCCGAGCATGGGATACATCATCGGGCTTAACGGCTTCATCGCCGCCGTTCTGGGAGGAATAGGGAACGTGCCCGGAGCAGCGATATCAGGGTATATCATCGGGATGGGGGAGATCATGTTCGTCGCCCTTCTCCCTCCGAGTTACTCCGCCGTGCGCCCGATTTTCGTCTGGGGGCTTCTGTTCCTGATTCTTTTCCTGAAGCCTTCCGGGTTGTTCAGACCAAATGTGAAGATCGGGTAAGGAGTGAGTTTTTCAATGAAAAAAACAACGAAAATCCTACTGGGGCTGCTCCTTCTCGCCGGACTCTTGTTTATGGCGGATTCGTTTCTGCGCGGGTACTATCTCAGGCTGGTCGTTCTTTTTGCCGTAACCGCCGTGACCGCCCTCGGCGTCAACATCGTCAACGGCTATACGAATATCTTCTCTCTTGGATTCGGAGGGACGATGATGGTGGCCGCGTACACCGCCGCGCTGCTCACGCTCTCGCCCGCGTACAAGAAGGCGGTGCTTCACCTCCCCCTATGGCTTGAACAGATGCAGACGTCGTTCCCCGTCGCCATGCTTTGCGGAGGAGCGCTTGCCGTGATTGCAAGCACAATACTCCTTCTGCCGGCGTTTCGGCTGCAGGGTCAGTATTTCATTCTGGCATCGATGGGCGTGAACATCGTTATGGGAAATCTCGCCGAAAACCTTCGCGGGTTTACACATGGCGACATGGGGCTACGAAGTATTCCGGCGTATACCAATATCTGGTGGGCGTACGGAGTTCTAGCGCTCGTCGTCTATTTCATTCACAGGTTGATACAATCGAAATACGGTCGAGCCCTGGTGGCCATCTCGAAGGATCAGGAACTGGCCGCTGTTATGGGAATCAACGTCGTGAAGTATAAAATTGTCTCTTTCGTGATCGGGAGCTTTATTACGGGGATGGGCGCAGTGCTGTGGGTGCACCTCGTGTTGACGATGAACCCGAAGGCGTTCGGTCTTGTCTATGTCTTCCAAATTGTTGCGATGCTTGCCATCGGGGGCATAGGAACTATTTCCGGGACGTTGATAGGAGCGGCGATTCTCACCTTGGGAACAGAGCTGCTCTCGCCCGTTCAAGAAGGTTTTTCTCTCCTGGGATTTCAGATCCCTCCGGCGTTCGGACTGGTCAACGTGCTGATGGCGGTCTTGCTTGTCGTTATCATGATCTACAAACCGCGGGGCATAATGAACGGAAGAGAGATTTGGGAAGTCGCTGGACCGAGAGTCCGGAAAAACGCGTCGTCGTGAAATACGAAAGGCGCGCCGAAAGCGTAGAACGGACCGGAGAGCGAAAAAAGGGGAGAAGGAGCTCGTCCTTCTCCCCTTGAAAGAGTCGGGGGCTCGTTCGACGCCGTCGACGTTGCGCCGTCGCTCCAGGTCACCGTGATTTCGAGCTTCGATGCTCCTTGTTTCAGTGTTCCGATTCAATCTCCGCTATGACGCGCGCCGCGATCTCCGCGGCTTTCCCCGTGAACTCGGCGCAGCGGTCGCGAAGCCCCTTCTCGCGGAAGACAGCCTGCCCCTCGGGCGTCCCGAGGTCGCACCCGAGCAGCAGATGGCAGTCGCGCGCGCCGAATTCCTCCTCGAACTCGGCAATGAGCCGCCGGACAGCCTTGTACGCTGGTTCCACAGACTCGCCCGCCGCGGATCGGCCCAACGCGAGTCCAATGCCTAAAATCGCGCCCGTAAGCGCTCCGCACGTCCCGCAGGTCCGCCCCATCCCGCTGCAAAAGCCCGTCGCTATGTTCGGGATCAGCTCGGAGCGGGTCCCGCGGGCTTCGGCCAAGGCGAGCAGCACGCTCTCCGCGCAGTAGAGGCCGGAGAGAAACGAATTCGCGGCGGCGCCTCCTATCTCTTGAGCCGTGAGCTTGTTGATACCCCTTTCATCCATTCAATCTCCCCCTCTGAACTAATTGGTCGGCATGGTCTTTCGCGAGGACAATAGCATGAACCTTCGTCTCCTGCAAGTTGCGGGGCGCATTCGCCTTGACAGAACGCCGCGTTTATCAATAGTATTGATGCGCGTTGGAAGCAGTGTGTTCCGGGAGATGGAGAAAAGGTGCGAAAGAACGCCGAAGCGCGTGTTCGATGCGCGGCGGCGGCGCGATCGGATGAGCCGCCCGGGAAACAGCGGGAATAGAAAGCGCAGGCCCCCTTTCCACGGGGGGCTTTTTGGTGAACATCCGGGCCGTTCGCCCGGGACGAACATCCGCCGCGGGGCTGGATCGAGCAAGGCCGAAGGAGGCGAGCAAGACGAAACGTTCTCTGCGGAGCGTGGCATACGTAGGGTTGGCTCAGACATCCGCAAGCATCCTTGGAACCGCGGCATGGCTGATTTTGATTTTCCTCCTTCACCCGGCGGCATACGGTCGCCTCTCATGGCTTTTCTCGGTCGCCATGCTCTCTTCGTCCGTCTTCACCTTCGGGCTTGGAATTGTAATAACGACATTCTCCACCGAAGAACGAAACGAGGCGCTTGCGGGAACCGTCGTCGGCGTTGCCTGGATCTTCGCGCTCGCAGGAGGCGCCGCCACAGCCTGTCTTCTCGCGCTTGTCGCGGAGGCGGCGCTTGACGAGGCGCTCTTTTCGGGGACGCTCGTTTTCTCCCTGTCGGTCTTTTCCATTCATTTTCATCTGCTCCTCGGAAAGAAGCGGTACGAGGCATACATGTGGGTCTGGATCGGAGCGAGGGCTTCCGCGCTGCTGCTGCCGCCGCTGCTCTATCGTTTCCTGGGGAGCGTGCCCCCGATGCTTCTCGGCCTGAGCGCGTCGTACCTTCTCTTCGGCATAGCCTCTCTCGGAGAGCTGAAACACGGCTTCGACCTCCGGATGCTGCGAGGGAAACTCGCCTTTTCAGCGAATGCCTGGCTGTCCGGCCTGTGCGGCGTGGCGCTGAACTATCTCGACAAGATCCTCATAGGCATGTTCTTCCCCTTGCAGACACTTGCCGTCTATCAGTTCTCCCACAGGGTCTTCCTTCTGCTCGCCGTTCTGCCCAATACGCTTTTCTTCTATCTGCTGCCCGAGAAGTCGAGCGGGAACGACTCGCGGAGAGCGGAGCGCGTCGGCGTTGTCCTTTCGTTCGTACCGGCGGCGCTCGCGTACCTCTGCGCGCCTTGGATCGCGTCGCGCGTCTTCCCCGGATACGTCGAGGGTATCGAATCGATCCGCCTTATGGGGCTAGCGGTCATTCCGATGACGGTCGCGAAGGTCAAAACCTCCGATCTGTTGTCGAAACGGAGAGCCGACTGCGTGTTGGCGGCGAATCTGTTCGCCGTCGGAGCGGGAGTGCTCGGGGTGCTCTTCGTCTTCGTCAACGGCTTCGGACTCCGGGGACTTGCTGCCGCTATGGCGCTTGTCCAGGTCGCTCTCGCCTGCGCGCTCTTCGCATTCCCCCGCTTCCTTAGGGGCGAGCCGAGGAGCGGAAGGGGAGCCGCTCTCGCCGGCCTGGCGCTTGTCGCTCTTGTCGCGGCGGCCTTTTTCAGGACGGCGACGCCGGGCGTCCGGGTCGAAGAGGAGGGCGCCGTGGTGCGGGGGGCCCTTTTCGCGATGGATACGGTGGTCAACATCAGGATCCGGATGGACGACGAGGAGAAGGGACGGGCGCTGCTGCGCGACTCGTTCAAAGAGATCGGGCGCATCGAGAGACTGATGAGCGCCGAGGATGAAGGGGCCGAAATCTACGCGCTCAATGCGAACGCGGGCTCGTGGACGCCCTTGTCCCCCGAGACGCTCGCGCTTCTGAGGAAGGCGAAGGAGTACGGAGAACTGACGCAAGGAGCTTTCGACGCGACGGTGAAACCGCTCGTCGATTTCTGGATGAGGGAAGTGAAGCGGCGGGGACGGGTTCCGGAGAAAGAAGAGCTCTCCCGCTTTTTGGAACTGGCGCGTCATGAGGATCTTGAGATCGACGAGCCGAACGGACGCGCCCGACTCCTCAGGAAGGGGATGGCCGTCACACTCGGAGGAATCGCGAAAGGGTACGCCATCGACAGAGTGTGCGAGCTTCTTCTGGAGAGAGGGGTCGAAGGCGGTTTGGTCGAGATCGGCGGCGAGATGCGCGTATTCGGCTCGAAGACGTGGAGGATAGGGATCGCCGATCCCAGGACCGAAGGGAAGATGATCGGCGCGGTCTCCCTGCGGAACGCCGCCGTGGCGACTTCCGGCGATTACAGGCGGTACCATCTGCTCGGAAGCGAGCGGATTCATCATATCGTCGATCCGAGGACCGGTGAGACGGCCGGGGGAATCATCAGCGCGACCGTCGTGTTCGAGGACTCCCTGTCGGCGGATGCGCTCAGTACGGCTGTCTTCGTCCTCGGCATCGAACACGGGCTCGAACTGCTCGAACGTCTCGGCGCGGCGGGGGTGCTCGTCGATTCGGAGGGGAAGGTGAGCGCGTCTTCGGGGTGGATCTCGCGCTTCGGACGGATGGCGGACGAGTGACGAATCTCCCGGGAGCCGTATTTTCGCGCTCCTCCCGATTCCTCTTGACATGCCCGGCGCGAGAATGGAGAATGAAGCCGCGGGGCGCTTCGATGCGTCTCAGCCTTACAGTCAGCGGTCGCATACGCCGTTTTCAGGGGGAATGTGCAATGTTCGAAATGAATTTCACGGTCGAAACCTGGGGGCGAAGCGTCCTGCTCTCGGGACGTCTGGACGCCAGGTCGGCTCCGGATTTCGAGAAAGCCGCGCTCGCCGCGGCCGATGAACAGCCCGACAAGCGTCTTCACATGCTCCTTGATTTCTCCGGACTCGAGTACATCAGCAGCGCGGGGCTCCGTTCGATTCTCGTGCTCGCCAAGCGCCTCTCTCCTTCGGGAGGAAAGGTGGTGCTCTGCGGAATGTCCGGGGTCGTCGAGGAGGTCTTCGGCGTTTCCGGTTTCGACAGTTTTCTTCCGGTGACGAAGAGCCGCGAGGAGGCTCTCCGTCTTCTCGGCGAGTAGAGGAGGAAAAGACGATGGAGAACACCGTCAGAGAGCGCGTGTTTCCGGCTTCTCTCGACTTGCTGAGCGACATCCGCGCCTTCATCCTGGAGGAGGACGGCGCGGAAGAGCGGCTTCCTCCGAAGCGCGTGGCCCATTTGGATGTGGCGCTGGAGGAGATCGTCGTGAACATCTGCTCCTACGCGTACGAAACCCCTCCGGGGGAGCTGACCATCCGCGTGGAGGAATCGCCCGAGAGCTTTGCGGTGGAGTTCGTGGACAACGGCGTCGCGTTCGACCCTCTCGCCATGGACGAGCCGAATGTCTCTCTTCCCCTTGAACAGCGCGACGCGGGCGGACTGGGCATTCTCCTTGTGAGGAGAATGATGGACGAGGTGCACTACTCACGCAAAGGAACGTTGAACAGCCTCCGCATCGTGGTGAACACGCCCCGGATGCCGTAGGAGGATTGGACATGTCGAGGTGGCGCACTCTTCGGCGGCTGCTTCCGGCCGTTCTCCTTCCGATATTCCTTCTCTTCCGCGTGTGCCCGGCTTTAGGCCGGGATACGGTTCCGGGCGCCTCCGGCATGACGAGGGCGACGCTGACGCTTCAGTGGTATCCGCAGACACAGTTCGCCGGATACTACATGGCGCGCGAGAAAGGCTTCTACGCGGCGCGGGGTATCGACCTCGAAATCCGGCGAGGAGGCTCGGACGTCGACACCATCGGAGAGCTTCGCGAAGGAAAGACGGACTTCGCGTCCCTCTTTCTGACGGCGGGAATCCGCTACCGCTCCCGGAGCCTGCCTCTGGTGAACGTCGCCCAGATCGTCAACCGCGGCAATCTGCTCGTCGTCGCGTACAAAAATCGCAATATCCACACGATCAAGGACCTGAACGGGCGCAAGATGAGCTTGTGGGGCGACCACTTCTCCGGCGGATACAAGAAGGCCTTCAGCGACAACGGCATCTGGCCCGTCATCTTTCCTCAGTTCATCTCCGTGGAGGTCTTTCTGCGCGGAGGGGTGGACGCTTGCTCCGCGATGAGCTACAACGAGTATCTGCGCATTCTTCAGGCGGGACGCCGTCCCGAGGAGCTGACGGTGATTTCGCTGCGCGACCACGGATACGACTTCCCGGAGGACGGAATCTACTGCACCGAGGAGACGTGGAGAAAGAATCCGCAACTGGCTCGGGATCTCCGCGAGGCTTCCCTCGAAGGGTGGCGCTACGCCGCCGAGCATCCGGACGAGACCGTCGAGCTGCTTCTCGGAGAGGCCGACAAGGCCGGGTATATCGTGAACCGTCTTCTTTTGCGCCGGATGCTCGACACGATCCTCCCCTCGATCTTCCCGGAGGACCCCTCCGCATGGACGCCCGGCGCCCTCTCGCGCGCCGACTACGAGCGCACCTCCGAAATGATGAAAAGCGTCTTCGTCGATATGACGGAGACAGCCCCGTACGACGTCTTTTTCCCCGGGGGTGAGGAGCGATGAAGGAACGTTTTTTTCCCCTCTTCCCCGACGGACGCAGAGGCGTTTCCATAGCGGCGAAGCTGGCGCTGATGATCGTCGCCGGCGTCGGCGCCGTCTTCCTCGCCATCGTCTTCTACGGCTACTCCACATCGCGGGAGGCGCTGGAGGAGGAGTTCCAGGGGCGGATGGAGAACCTCGGCAGGGCCGCGGAGAGCAAGTTTCTCCAGATACCGATGGTGGCGGAGGCTGTGACTCGCGATCTTGCTACCATGATCACCCTTTTCGAGCCATCTCCGGAGAAGATGCCGGAGATGATGAAGGAGCTTCTTGCGCCCCATTCTCAGGTCACCGGGCTGTACGTCGGCTTTTCCAAGCAGGCGACGAATCCTCTCTTTCGTAATTTCTGTCCGTTGGTTTTTCGCCAGGGAAATGCTCTTCAGTATAAGAACCTTGCCGGCGAAATGGACTGGACGGTGCAGGATTGGTACCAGCTTCCGTTGCAGATGGGCAAGCCTTTGTGGACGGAGCCGTTCTTCGCCGACGAACGCGCCGAATCGATGATGATCAGTTACGGTATTCCCCTCTACGACGCGAACTGGCGCTATTTGGCCTCTATCGGCGCGTCGCTCGAACTCCACTGGTTGGCCGATATCATTTCCACGATGGAGGTCGGAGGTCACGGCTACGTCTTTCTTGTGACGTCCAACGGCGCGTTTGTCGCCCATCCGCGGCGGGAGTTGCTGATGCGCGAAACGCTCTTCACCGTAGCCGAGATGGAGAACCGCCCCGACCTGATCCCTCTCGGCCACAGAATGATACGTGGCGAGAAGGGAGTAGCGTCCCTGTACGATCCCCTCCGCGGCGACCTTCTGGTCTTTTTCCGCCCGGTGGGAAATATCGGCTGGTCGCTCGGCATCGTCTTCCCCGAAGACGAGGTTCTGGACGACATCATCCATCTGCGCAGGGTGCAGACGTTCCTCGGTCTGGGGGGAGTATTCGCCATGCTGCTGATGGTTTTATTCATCTCGAACAGAATCAGCGGGCCGATCCGAAAACTGAAAGACGCCACCATGCTCCTCGCCTCGGGCGACCTTCACGCGCCGCTTCCTCCCGTGACCGGACGCGACGAGGTCGCGCTGCTCACCGGCTCGTTCGCTTCGATGAGGGAGAACCTCCTGCTTCATCTTGAACGCCTGAAAAACGAAACCGCGGCGCGCGAGCGCATCGCCAGCGAACTGGACATCGCCCGCTCCATTCAGATGAGTCTCGTCCCCCGCACCTTCCCCCCGTTCCCGAAGGACGGCCGGATCGACCTCTATGCCAAGCTCGAACCGGCGCGCGAAGTCGGCGGCGATTTCTACGACTTCTTCCACACGGACGAAGACCACCTGCTGCTCGTCGTCGGCGACGTTTCGGGCAAGGGGATCCCCGCCGCGCTCTTCATGGCCGTGACGCGGAGCTTCGTCAAGGCGCTCGCCGTCTCCAACGGAGCCAATCCTTCCCCCGGCGAACTGATGGCCGCGGTCAACGACCGCATCGCCGAGGGAAACGACGCCTGCATGTTCGTCACGCTCTGCTTCGTCCTCGTGGATCTTCGGGACGGTTCGTTCAGCTACGCCTGCGGAGGGCACCCCTTCCCCAGACTGCTGGCCGACGACGCGGCAATACCGCTCGCTCCGGTGAAAGGGCCTCTCGTCGGCGCTATGGAGGGAATGGTCTTCGAAGAGGGCGGCGGACGACTGAAGGAAGGGGAGGGAATCTTCCTCTTCACCGACGGCGTGACGGAGGCGTTCGACGTCGACGAGTCGCTGTTGAGCGAAAGGCTTATGGATCGTTGGCTCGGCGAGATGCGGACGCTCGGGAGCGAGGCGCTCGTCCGGGAGATGCGGAATCGGATTACCCGCTTCGCCGGAGGGGCGGAGCAGTCCGACGATATTACGCTGCTCTGCTTCCGCTACACGGGAGGGAACAGAAGAGTATAGCCGGAGGAAACGGAAAGGATGTCGACCGCACAACGGAGGCCGCCCCCGAAAAGGCGTCTCCGTTGTGTCTGGCTATTGTTTGAAAAAGGGGAACATCTCCCGTTTTTCGCTGATCCAGCGGATGGCGAGCGACTCGGTCCACGTCTTGGTCGGATTGATCACAAGATCCAGCGTCACCGCGAGAAGAACGATGGTGATGCAGATAAAGACGGTGTAGAACACGATACGAAGCTGCTTCGCGAAGAGGGATGTCTGCTGCGCTTTCTGGAGCTTCTTCTTCTGTTCGACCATGCGCGATCATCTCCTTTGTCTCTCTGTTGCGTTCTTTGAATTATACACGTTTTCTCTCTGTTCGCTCGGGACTTTTGACTCGTGCCGGGGAAGATGAGAGAACGGAGAGGAACGCGACCTTGGATGTTTCGCCGGGGGGAAGAGAGATGCAGGAGCATCGCGCGGCGCCGTTTGCCGAAGAGTATCGGTGTCGTCACTGCGCGGCGGGTGCGAAAAAAAGAAAAACCCCGGAGTGTACACTCCGGGGCGTCGTCCGTATGCGGTTAAATATCCAGGTTCCGGACCTCGTGCGCGTGGGCGGTGATGAAGTCCCTGCGGGGTTCGACCTTGTCCCCCATCAGGATGCTGAAATACTCGTCCACCTCGACGTCGTCGTCGATCTCGACCTTCTTGAGTATGCGGTTCTGCGGATCCATCGTGGTCTCCCAGAGCTGTTCGGGGTTCATCTCTCCCAAGCCTTTGTAGCGCTGCACCACGATCTTGGCCGATTCACCCGCCTCGTCCAGGAGCGCCCGCATCTCTTTTTCGTTGTAGCAGTAGGTCACGTTTTTCCCTCGCTGCACCCTGTAGAGCGGAGGCTGCGCCATGTACAGGTATCCCTGTTCGATCAGGGCGGGCATGTATCTGTAGAAGAAGGTCAGCAGCAGCGTGCCGATGTGCGCGCCGTCGACGTCGGCGTCGGTCATGATGATGACCTTGTGGTAGCGCAGCTTCGACGTGTCGAAGTCGTCCCCCACGCCCGCGCCGAGCGTCTGGATCATCGTGCGGATCTCCGCGTTGGCCAGCGCCTTGTCCAGGCGGGCCTTCTCGACGTTGAGAATTTTACCGCGCAGCGGAAGGATCGCCTGAAAGCTCCTGTCGCGCCCCTGCTTCGCGCTGCCGCCGGCGCTGTTTCCCTCGACGATGTAGACTTCGGTATTCTCGGGATTTCTGCTGGAGCAGTCGGCCAGCTTGCCGGGGAGCGTCAGGCCCGTCATCGCGGTCTTGCGGACCAGCTCGCGGGCGCGCTTCGCCGCCTCCCGGGCCTGCCGCGCCTTGATCGCCTTCTCGACGACGGTCCTGATGATCTGCGGATGGTCGTCGAACCAGGCCACCAGCCCCTCGTAGACGATGGAGTCGGCGATTCCCTTCACGTCGCTGTTGCCCAGCTTCGTCTTCGTCTGTCCCTCGAACTGCGGGTTTCCCAGCTTCACGGAGATGACGGAGGTCAGCCCCTCCTTGAGGTCGTCGCCGGAGAGATTTTCTTCCTTCTCCTTCAACAGCTTGGCCCGGCGCGCGGCTTCGTTCACCGCGCGGGTGAGCGCCGTCCGGAGGCCGGAGACGTGCGTCCCCCCCTCGACCGTGTGGATCAGGTTGGCGAACCCGAAGACGCGCTCCTGGTAGCCGTCGTTGTACTGAAGACCGATGTCCACGGAGACGCCGTCCTTCTCGCCGGAGATCACTATCGGATCGGGGAAGAGCACGGTCTTGCCCCTGTTGAGGTACTCGATGAAGGAGCGCATGCCCCCTTCGTAGCGGTACTCCTTGACCCGTCCGCCCTCTCTCTTGTCGTCGAGCGTGATGGAGAGCCCCGGATTCAGAAAGGCCATTTCGCGGAAGCGTGCGCCGAGCACGTCGAAGGTGTACTTCACCTCTTCGAAGATCGTCGCGTCGGCCAGGAAGTGCACCTTGGTTCCCGTGCGGTCCGTCGGAACGCCCTCGGAGAGATCCGTCACGGGAATCCCCTTCTCGAAGCGCTGGCTCCGCGACTCTCCGTTGCGGCAAATCGTAATTTCAAGCCAGTCGGAGAGGGCGTTCACCACCGAGACGCCGACCCCGTGGAGGCCGCCGCTGACCTTGTATGCGCCGCCGTCGAACTTGCCGCCCGCATGAAGGGTTGTGAGCACCACTTCCGAAGCGGGACGGCCGTTCGAAGGATGAGGGTCCGTGGGGATGCCGCGGCCGTTGTCCTCCACCGAGATGCTTTCGTCCTCGTGGATGGTCGCGACGATCTGTGTGCAGTAGCCGCCGATCGCCTCGTCCACGGAGTTGTCCACCACTTCGTAGACCAGATGATGGAGCCCTCTGACGGACGTATCCCCGATGTACATTCCAGGCCGCTTGCGAACCGCCTGAAGGCCTTCGAGGACCTGAATATCCTTGGCGGTGTACTGAAGAGCCGAAGGGCTCGTTGTCATGTTCTCTTTCCTCCGTTTCGTTGCGCGCGAAGAGGCGCGGCATTCGCTCTTGCCTCTTTGCTGAAAGCGTTGTATCTTTTCCCCAGCGTTTCGGGTTTGAATCCGGTGGCGAGGAGTGAACCGTCGCGTAAATAGATCGCCGTTTCGTTTTCATGACGAACCAGGGCGACTATACGGCGTATGGAGACAAGACCGTCTCCTTCGAGGGGAATAAACATGGTGTTTCACTCCGTTTCGCAGGTCTTTAACTGAACTATTATACCAGAAAGCCGCGGAGAGCGTACGAAAAAGCGGTCCGAATCCATTGGAGTCGGAGAATTCGAAAGAAACAAGAGGAGTGGTCGCAGTGGAAATCAAAAAAATACGTACGTTGGCGCGAAGAGGCGCCGCGAGGGTTTTGGCCGAGATACGCGATGAATGGACGGCGTTTCTCGCCGTCACGATAGGCGTCTCCATTCAGGCGGTGGCGGTGGTGCTTTTCGTTTTGCCCAACCGCTTTCCCGACCTCGGCGTTTCGGGCATCGCGGTCCTGTCCAACTACGTCTTCGGAATCTCCCCTTCCTGGGTGATCCTGGTGCTGAACGCCCTTCTGATGATCTGGGCGTGGAAGGAGCTTTCGCCGCGTTTCGTGATGTGGACCATGTGGGCGGTGCTCCTCTTCTCGCTGTTGCTGAAGCTCTTCGAATTCGTCCCCGTTCCCGTGATCGGCGACAAGTTCTTGGCCGCCATGGTCTCCGGCGTGCTGCGCGGTCTCGGCGCGGGGCTCGTCTTCCGCGTGGGCGGCTCCACCGGCGGCCTCGACATTCCCGGCGTCGCCCTGCGCAAACGCTACGGCATCGAGATGGGGCAGTTCAGCATCTACATCAACATGGGGCTTCTCGGACTCTCTTTCTTCGTCGTCGGCCTGGACGCGGCAATCTACGGCGCGGTGGGGCTCTACGTCTTCGGGATCGTCGTCGACAACACGACTCGCTCGTTCGACCGCAGAAAACAGGTCTTCATCATCACGAACATTCCCGAGGAAGTCTCGGCGTACATCAACCTCTCGCTGCACCGGGGGACGACCCGTTTCGAGGGCGTGGGCGGGTACTCCAAGCAGAAGCGCCCCGTCTTGATGACTTTGCTCGAACCGCGCCAGGTCATTCCGCTGAAGCGGTTCCTCGCCGAAAACGACCCCAAGGCCTTCATGTCCGTCTCCGACGCCTCCGAGGTCGTAGGGAAGGGCTTCAAGAGCTGGAAAAGCCTCTAAGGCCGGCAAGGGGCCGCAAAAAGCGGAGGCCGGAACGCGGGAAACGCCGCGTCCGGCCTCCGTGCGCACATCTCGCTTACACGCCCTGCGCCAGCCACTCCTTGGCTCCGGGGATCGTCGACCATGGAGCGCCGAACTCGATCGCGTACACCACGGCCTCGTCCTCGTCCCCCACGCCGTAGGAGTCGGGTGTTTTCTTCGGCGGTTTTTTCTTTCCGAGGAGGAACGCCGGGACGTGCGGGTTGTTCCCGATCGCCGCGTCGCGCGCCTTCCGCGCCGCCTTCGAGTCGCCGTTCTTGACGAATTCAAGAAGGGCCTTCGGGTAGAGCATGAACGCGCACTCCTCGTCGTACTCCTTCAGGAGCGTTGCCGCGTCCTGATGCTCTCCGAGGAGGAGGAGCGCCTCGAGGAGCATGTAGCGCACTCCCTGGTTGTCGTTCGGGTTCAGATCGAGCATCGCCTTGTAGTGTTCCGCGGCCTCGCGGACGCTTCCGCTTTTGTGCAGCGCCGAGGCCAGGCCGAACCGCGCGCGCATGTAGGGGCGGGTTTCCAGAATGCCCCAGAAATGGCCTTTGTCGTTGGTGAAGGCTTCCGCTCCCAGCTCCTTTTCCCCGGCCTCCAGCCCCTTGCGGTAGTGTCCGATCGCCTCCTCCGGCTTTCCGGAATCAAGAGCGTCGTTGCCCAGAATGACGAACGCGTCGGGAATGTCGGGGCAGAGCGCGAGGGCCTTTTGGACCAACGTTGCGCGTTTCTTCACCGACGTCTCCTCCCACGCCCTGTCGAGGAGTTCCATCGCCTGCCCGTACGTGTTCCCGCCGCCGGAACCGCCGAATGGAGACACGGGCGCGGACTCCTGTTCGGCGTACATTTCCTCCAGCTTCTTGTCGATGAAATCGCCGAGAATCTTTTCGGCTTTCACCGTCGCCTTGAAGGCCGATTCGGCCACCTTGAGAATGTCCTCGTCGAACGCTCCCGCAGCCGCGGCCTTTTTCAGCGGGGTCAGGGGGCCGAGCGTGCGGCGAAGATCGGGCGCCTTTTCCGCGATGAACTTGATATACTCGTCGACATTCGTCCAGGATTGCTTCGAAGCGCCCAATAGCTGGACGGCCAGAAAGAGCAGATACTCCGTCGCTATGAGCGAGTGCGGTATCGAGGGCATGGCCAACGGCGGGTCGGCGTTCAGCAGCATCTCCGCCGCGCGAATTTCGTTGTCGACCAAGTCGAGGAATCCGTCGGCCATATCGTCCCATTCAAGCGGGCTTATCTCGTGTATATCGAACGTCATCTCGATCCATCCCTTCCTTCCGTCTTGGCTCCCTAGGGAGAAAGTGCGCGCTCCGCATGCCGAAGCGTCCCCGGGAAAGCCCGAACACACGCGGCGAACAAAGCGGTGTATTCGTTCACACATCCCCTCAATACTAAGCGTCTCTTTCTCTCTCGTCAATTTCTTTTTTGCGGTTTTTTATCTTTCTGCGACGTTCCCGCTCCTGTAGGGGCAGTCGAGCCTGAAAAAACAGCCGGGGCAACGTTCCGCAGCCGCCGGAAACGGACCCGTCGCGCAGACGGAGGCGGCGGACAGGATGGAATCGCCCACCTCGGCCCACGATGCCGGGGGCTCGATCCGCTCCCCTTCGCACCCCTCCCGAAGATGGAGCAGCCCGATGTCCTGCTTCCGTCCGGGAAAGGCCAGCGAAGCGGCGTACCCGTAGAAGAGAAGCTGTTCCCTGTAGAGAATCTCCCAGGCCGCCGAGCCGTCGATCTCCCCCGCCGTGATCTTGTAGTCTCTGATATGGACCGTATCCCCCTCGATCCAGAGGACATCCACGGAGCCGATCAAGTGAACGCTCCCCGCGCTCCCGTCCAGTCGCGCGCGGAACGGCAGCTCGCGACGAAGCGAGAGCGTTTCATGCAGCCCGGCCAGTTTCCGACCCGCCGGAAGCTCCGCGAAGCGCTCCAGCCAGCCTTTCAGAGCGTTTCTTCCCCGTTCGTCGCGCCACGCCGGGCGAAGCCCCTGCGGCAGACGCGGGTGCTGTTCGTCGAGAAGGTCGTCAAGCGAGTCGGCACGGAAGTTCCAGCGCGAGAGGACCCAGTGCGCCAGCGATCCGAGGTCCGCCCCTCCGGCCTCCTCGGAGGAGGGGAGCTCCCAGGTCATCTCGATTCCCTGGCGGAACTTCATCCGCCACGCGGCGGGGCAGTAGCGGAAGAGCGAGTAGGACGTGGCGCTCATCCGCTCCACGGATCGAGGTCCCGCGGCCGGAGGTGGAACGGAGTTTCCCTGCTTCCTTTCCTCGCGCTCCCGGGGCGTTCGCCGGGAAGTCGTTCGTTCCGTTTCGTCCTCCGGGATCTCGGGGCGCAGCAGCGAGAGCCACGATCCGGAAACCGGCGAAGGGACGTTCTCTTTCATTCCGCAGGGAGAGCAGAGGACGAGGCAGTCCTTCGCCCTCGTCGCCGCCACGTAGAAAAGGCGTTCCCACTCCTCCCCGACTTCGGTGTCCTCCAAAAAACGAGCGATTTTTCCCGTCTCGGAGAGGCTCTTCTCGCTCCACGCCTCGGGGTGTCGCGAAGCCCCCGCGCCCAATAGCGCGGAGGGAACGAGCGCCCCCCGTCCTCCGCCGCCTCCCGGCGTGTTGTTCAGGTCCATCACCACCGTGATCGGGAATTCCAGCCCCTTCGCGCTGTGGACGGTGAGCACGCGGACCACGTCCTCCTCTTCGCCGAGGGGCGTGCTCTCCTCGCCTGCCCCCTTGCGTCCGGCCATCCGGGCGACGTACGCGGCGCACCCCGCCGGATCGTTGCCGAAGACGTTTTCGTACTCCCGGACGAGGTCGAGCCCCTTCCAGAGGTTGGCCAGCGCGCTCTTCCTGTTCCACAGCGGGTACGCCCCCAGGAACGACTGGTCTTTCAGCAGCAGCACCAGCGCCGCGAAGAGGCCGGAGTAGCGCGCGACGCTCCGCAGCTCCTCGATTCCGGCCGCCGTTTCCGGAAAGACCTCGGCAAGCGCCGGGGCCTCGGGCCCGAGGAAGCGGGCGAACTGTTCCATGTTCAGCCCGGAGAAGGGAGAAGCCAGAAAACCGAGCGCCGCCGCTCTATCTTCGGGGAAGGCGAGCATCCGGATGGAGGTCGTCAGATCGCCGATCTCCCCCCTGTCGAAGTAGCGTTTCCCCTTCTCGAAAGCGACGGGGATGCCGAAAAGGGGGTGCAGCGTCTCCTCGAGCGCGGCGAAGGAGGAGCGCGACGGCACGAGAATGGCGATGTCGCGCCACTCCGCAGGACGCATCTGTTTATTCTCTTTGCTCCAGACGGGCTGCCCGTGCAGCTCCAACAGCTTCTCTCCGAGTGCGTGCGCCACCCGTTTGCGCGTCTCCGCGACCGGTTCGCCCTCCCGTTGACGGCGAAAGATCGGAAGGACCGGAGGAAGAGACGTCTCCTCCCGGAGTTTCCGCATCTCCGGATTCTCCGGGAAGAGCAGCTCCTCGTAAGGGGTGGGAAGCGTGGAGGCGATGCCGTTCCGCCAGATGTCGCCGAAGAGCCCGTTGATCTCCTTCAACAGCGCGGGGCGGGTGCGGAAGCTCGTTTGCAGCGGAATGTAGCGCGTCTGCGCGGACGGCGAGGCGATACGCTCTCCACCCCCCAGGGGGCCTTCCCCCGCAGAGAAACGTGCGGGACGCGGTCTTCCCCGCCCCTTGCGGGCCGGGGAATTCACCTGGAAGAGCGTCGGGTCGGCGTGGCGGAAGCGGTAGATCGACTGTTTCGGGTCGCCGACGAGAAAGCGCCTGCACCCTTCGGCGGCGACGGAGTCGATCAGACGGTCCTGCAGCGGATTCGTATCCTGATACTCGTCCACGAGAATCTCGCGGAACGTGCGCACGGAGCGCGCCGGGTCTTCGGACGCGGCGATTTCGGCGGCCAGGCGGATCATGTCGTCGTACGACAGCAGCCCCCGTCTGCGGCGGAACTCCCTGTACGTCTCCCAGAGCATGGCCGAAGTCCGCAACAGCACGGAGCGCAGCCGGACGTCGAACTCCGGCGGTTCCTGCGACAGGAAGCGCAATCCCGTCCAGAGCGTGCCGAAGCGCTCCCGGTGCTCCGCAAAGGAGCAGCCGAGCGTCTCCTGAGCCAGCTTCCCGCTCCCGCTCGTCGTCGCTCCCTTGAGATTGCCGAGGATGCCGTCGAAAAGCCGCGTCGCGAAGGCGAGCAGCCCCTCCGGCTCTTCGGGCGGCAGAGCGTCCGCGGGCCAGTCCTTCCGCAGGGCGTCGAGCCGCTCGTTGAACGCGCTCTTCCCCGGCAGAGAAGACGGAAGCTGCGCGAAGACCCTCTCCCAATCCCCGGCAACCTCGCGGCAGAGGGGAAGGCAGATATCGCGAATGCGATTCTTCACCGCGTCGAAGTAGTGCGGGTCGTCCGCGCGTTGCAACAGCTCTCGGGGAGACTCTCCCCGGCTCTCCAGCAGGTCGGCCAGCGAGAGCGCGAACGATACCGCCGCCTCGGGCGAATACTCGGTCACCGCGTCGGCGAGGTACTCCCCGGCAGCTGTATCCAGAAAATCGCCCGAGCTCGTTCCTTGCGGAAGATTCCTCGTGAACCAGCCGAAATCCAGCGTGTCCAGCGCCTTTTCCGCCCGCGCCGTGAAGAGCTCCGCCTCCGGGGGCGATACCGGGCGAGCGCCGAGCCCCGAGGGGAGGAAGAGCGCCTCCTCGCGGATGATGTTCAGCGCGAAGGCGTGGATGGTGGAGATCTGCGCCTCTTGCAGCTCCGCGGCGACCGAGGCCAGCTCGTTTCCGCCGGGGTCGAGCACGGGGCGCAGTTTCGTAAAGAGCTCGCCGATGCGCTCCCGCATCTCGTTCGCGGCCTTGTCGGTAAAGGTGAGCGTCAGGATATCCCGGGGGCGCACATCCTCGCGGAGCAGCGCCCTGATAAAGCGCCACGAAAGCGTATGCGTCTTTCCCGTCCCCGCGCCCGCGCCGACGAGGGTCAGCGCCGCGTCCGAGAAGACGGCCTCCTCCTGGGCCGGAAGGAGAGCCCCTTCCGACGCGATATGCGCCTTCAGACGCGCCAGCAGATCACCGCCCGCCATTCTCTTCACCCTCCTCCTCGGATTCCGCGCTATGGAAGTCGCGCCTCCGGCAGAGCGACGAATAGGCGCAGAAACGGCAGCTTTTCGACTCGTACAGCGGGGGAAAGAGTCCTGTGGCAAACGACTCCGCCACCCGTTCGAGCGCCTCCTCCGCGTCCGACTCGAGAGGCGCGAGCGGCGTGGTGAACGACGCGAAGACGGACGGCGCGCCCTCCACGGAGGCCCCCTTCTCCTTTCCGTCCGCAAGGCAGAGGAACGCCGACGCGACAGTCCGGATGCCGCTCGCGGCGAGGGCGATCCCGTAGGCTGCGAGCTGGAGGCTTTCTTTATAGTTCGACGACGGTCCGCTCTTGTAGTCGAAGATGGCCGCCGTGCCGCCCTTCAGGAAGTCGACCCGGTCGCAGCGCCCCTTGAAGCGGACGCCCCCCCTCTCGAACTCCGGAAGCGTGTACTCGCGCTTTTGCTCCAGCCTCCCGGAGGCCAGCCCGCCGTCCTCCATCGTCTGCTGCACGCGCGCCAGGCGAACTGCGCGCCGCAGCAGCTCCTTCCGGTCGCGCTTGAGGTTTTCGCTCGCCAGGAGGCGGGCGTACTTCTCGTCCATCGCCTCGTCGAAAAGTTCATTGACCAGGAAGTCCAGCTGCTCCCCGGTCGAAAGACGCCGCTCCCACACCTTCTGCCACAGCAGATGGAGCGCGCTTCCGGCGAGGTCGAACCTGTGCAGTTCCTCGGGGGGTGTATCCAGCGACGCCACGCGGTCGCAGTAGTAACGGAACGGGCATGAAACGTACGTATCCAGGTCGCTCAGTGAAAACACCTTCTCCTTCGGGGGGAGGAGGGGAATATCGTGCAGACTGCCCCTGACCGCGCCGGTCGTCGCCCATGAGCGCCGGCGCGTCTCCACGCCCTCCGCCGTCGGGTACTCCTCGGGGGCGAGGATCTCGCCGAGCGACCGTTTCAGCGGCTCCGCCGCGGAAGAGCGCAGCCACGGACGAGCGGACGAGCAGGCGGCGTCGATGAAAGGGGATTCGGGGAGGGGGCGGCCGCCGTCGTCGGCCAGAGGGCGCAGCAGAATGCAGAGGCTCTCGCCGCAGGCCGCAAGGCGGCGGAAGAGCGCCTCGCGCTGGCTCCGCTTCTCCGGCACCAGCGGCAGGTGGCTTCGCCCGAGCTCAAGGCTTTCGTGCAGGAACTCTTTCCGTTCGTCGCTCAGAAGAGGGGATTCGTGCACCTGACCCGGCCACCGCTTCGCCGTCATCCCCGGAAGAACCCACACGGAGGCGCCGACGAGCGAGGGGGGCGTGCCGGGGTGAAGGGCCACCGTCGGAGAGACGGGAGACGGCATCCAGATCGACGCCGTCTCCGCCCACTGCCCGAGGAACGCCGTCGCCTCGTCGAAGGAGAGACGCGCGTTTCCTGCCTCGCCAAGGTCTCTGCGCAGTTCGCGCAGAGAGCGCTCCTTTTCGTTCGCCTCCTGGACGGCGAGCGAAACTTCGCGGATATCTCCGTCGAGGCGGGGGAAGTGCGCCGCCCGTTCGACGAGCCGCTTCAGCTCCGCGCGCGAGGGCGCGAGGCGTGCGAAGGCCGACAGAAGATCCTCCGGACGCCCGCCGCGCTGCACGACGTCGGCGAAGGCCGTCGCACGGCGGAATGCGTCGCTCCCGGCCTCGGGCGGGAATCCTTCAAGGAAGTCCGTCCACCCTCTCCTGCCCGAAGGCAGCGCGTTCCCGAACGCCCTCCGCGGAAAGTCGAACGGGGCGAAGAGCAGCGAAGAGAGAAAGTTCGCCGTCTCCACCGAAGGCCACCCGTCCGCGGACAGGTCGAGCGACCGGAGCGCGCCCTTCCAGAGCGCCGTTTCGGACACCGTCGCTCCCTCGCGCAGCGAGAAGGGAATGCCGTACCGGGTGAAGCTCTCGACGAGGGAGTCCAGCTCCTCGCTCTCCGCGCAAAGGGCGATGTGTTCCCATCCGGGAAACGAAAGTCCGCTCGCCTCGGAAAGGTACCCCTCGCCCGCGGGCCAGAGGAAAAGCTCGCGAGCCAGCGTGTCCGTCGAGAGGCGGAGGTCGCCCGCCGCCATGGAGACGCAGAGGGGCGCAGTTTCGCCTTCGCCGGAACAGCGGAGAATCTCGGCCTCGGGGAACTGCTGCGCCGCGGTGTAGAAGTCTCCTTCGCCGCACTCGGGAACCCACAGCTCCAAGTCCGCTCCCGCAGCGCACAGCGAACGCAGAAACGCCATCTGTCCCGAGGCGAAGCTCAGGAATCCTGCGGCGCGCAGCTTCAAACCGCTTGCCCATCCGGCCCCCTCCCGCGGGAAAGCCTCCAGCAGCGCCGCTCCCAGCGAGGGGATCTGCGCGCTGTCGGCGAGGCCGCGTTCTTCGAGGAGAGCGATGTAGTCGCCGTAGAGCGCACAGAGGAGCGCGCTTCCCGCGTCGCTCGCACGCCCGCTCCGGGAGGCCGCACGCTCGTCGCCCAGGCGTTCGCACAGCGCACCCGGAGCGCAGCCGCCGCACCCCAGCGCCTTCGCCAGCTCCTCCCTCGGCACGCCTTCCCTGAGCAGCTCGCGGATGGACTGCCCCGCAAGCTCCAAAAAGCGCGGAGAGGCCGTTCCGGCGGGAAGCGCGTCGGCGCATCGGTCCCGAAGCCGGCGGACGATGTGCCGGACGAGCAGCCAGTGGTCGGGCGGGTCGATCTGCACGCGGGGCTTCACGCCGAGAGCCTCGGCGAGCGCACGGTAGAGGTCGTCCCATATCCACACCTTCGGCTTCCGCTCCGGGAAGGAGATCGAGTCGGGGAGGAAGAGCATCTCCAGCAGCAGCGGCCGGTCTCTGTTCGACGGCGTCAGAAACACCGCGTCGCCGCGCGCGGCCTCTTCGCGCAACGGTCCGGCAAGGCTTCGGGGTGTGCGGTAGGTGTGCAGTTTCAGGGGGAACGCCTCCTCGTACAATCGTTTCACGGATCGCGACAAGTGTAGCATACGCCGTATTCGGCGTGTGTCCTGACAGAGCAAGAGGCGGCTCCGAAAATAGTCCTTTGGAGCGTCTGTGTGCGCTCGTGAGGGCGCTTATCTTGCAGTTTCGTGATACAATTTGCGGAAGATGTTATTTTCAGTGTGAAAGAGAGGTGGGCTGTTGGACAGAGAATTTTGAAATGCGAGGTATGCCGAGTCGGTTCGAAGGAACGGGCTCGGCGGAAAAAGAGCATGTCGGCGGCGTCGGGAGCGCCGGTACACGGATACGGAGTTCCAGGGGCGCTTTCCGTGCGGGAAACTCCGAGACGTGCTGTTTCCTGTTCCGGAAAGTCGGAGGAACCCGATTCCGTAAGGCGTCATCCGACTGTATTCAGAGGATTCCGAGGAAGGAGGAGTTTCAATGAAAAACAGGTGCTGGTGCGCGGCGATCCTTGTCGCTGTGTTCGCGCTGTTTGTTGCCGGTGTTCCTGCGATCGCGGCGGATGAAAAGGTGATCGTGATCGCGGCGGATGAATGGAGTCCGTACAACGCCGCGGAGGACGGCGAGAAACCGGGGTACGGAGTGGAGATCGCCCGTAAAGTCTTCGGCGACGCGGGCTATTCGGTTGTTTACAAGGTGATGTCGTGGGACGGGGCGATCGAAGGAACGCGCGCGGGTGAACTCGACGCCGTCATCGGAGCGTCTCCCGAGGAGGTCCCGGATTTTGTGTTTCCCGAGGAGGAGTTCGGAATTTCGCAGATGGGGTTTTTTGTCCGCGCGGATTCGAAGTGGACATTCGAGGGGATGGACAGTCTGAAAGGCCGTTCCCTCGCCCTCATCGCGGACTACTCCTACAGCGAGGAGCTTGACGAGTATCTCAACAACGCCTCGGGTGAGGTGACGCTGCACGTCGCCTCCGGGGAAGACGCTCTCGGGGCGAACATCGGCAAGCTGAAGGATGGAAGCGCGGATATCGTCGTCGAGGACGTCAACGTCTTCGCGGAGAAAGTTCTGGAGATGGGCGCGCGCGATAGCTTCCGACTCGCCGGAGAAGTTCCCGGAGGAACCTCGGCGGTGTACGTCGCCTTTTCACCCGCCTCTCCCAAAGCGGAGCGTTCGCGCATGCTTGCCGGTCTGTTCGACGAAGGGGTGAAAAAAATTCGGGAAAGCGGAGAGCTCCGGACGATTCTTGAGAAGTACGGACTGGAAGACTGGAAGAAAGAAGTGAAGTAGCACTCCGTTTTTTTGGAGAAGCGCGGTCGCCGCAGCATCGCGTGCTCCTGAAATGCGAGGACGAGGACGGTTTTTTCGGTTCTCGTCCTTTTTTTTCGGATTGACGTGTTCGATCGGACTGGATGCGTATGCCGCCTGCATTTCGTGATACAATTTTCGAATAAGAAAAGGTTCTATTTTAGAGAGGAGGAAGGGCTATGTTCATGAAGAAAAATATCATACTGTTTGGAATTCTGGCGTTGCTGCTGGCGTGCGCACTGCCGGCGGTCGCGCAGGAGCTTCGTCTGGAGCTGGAGCAAGGGGCTCTGGAAAAATTGTCGGCGATGGAAGAGACGCTCTACATCGAATGGGGCGTCTACCGTAATACCTGAGGGGAAAAACCATCCGCTCTCGTGGAGAGCGGCGACCCCCTCGACCCTGAAGAGTTCGTCCCCCTTACGGATACATCGGGCAAGGTCACGATTCTTGTGCCGAAGACCATGAAGTTTGCCGATGATCGTGTGTTTGTGGAGCACTTCACCTATCGCGGAAGGGATGTATTCATCAGCCGGACGGCGATGCTGCCGAACCGCTGAGCAAAGGAGGTCGTTCAATGAAGAATCTCGGCGACATGCTGCTGAATACCGGGCCGTTCAGTGAAATAGTCCTCGGGAACACCGCGCTGGCCCGCGCGATGATCGAGTCCGGGACGGAGGTTATCACCTCCTACCCAGGCTCCCCCACGCCGGAGATCGGCGCCGCGCTCATGAGCGTTCCCAAAGAGCGCCGTCCCTACTACTTCGAGTTCTCCACCAACGAGAAGGTGGCCACCGAAGTCGCGTGCGGCGCGTCGCTCAACGGTCACCCCTCGTGCGTCTTCTTCAAGAGCGTCGGCCTGAACGTCGCGGCCGACTCCTTCGTCCAGATCTCGCTGCTGGAGCTGAACGGCGGTCTGGTCGCCATCCTCGGCGACGACCCCGGCGCGAACTCCTCGCAGAACGAACAGGACAACCGCCACATCGCCCGTCTCGCCTACATCCCCGTGCTCGAACCCGCGTCGCCCGCGGAGGCCTACGCGTTCTACCTTGAGGCGATGAAGCTCTCCAGAAAGCGGAAGATGCCCGTCATCCTCCGCATGACCACGCACGTCTGCCACGGCAAGGAGAAGGTCTCCTTCGCCGGGTGGACGCCCCGTCCGATCGGGACCGTTCCCGCGTTCGACTCCTCCGCCGGCCCCTCTATTCCGCTCACCTCGCGCGCGCTCGACATGAAGCGGCGCGCGATCGCCCGCCTGGCCGAAGTCGCGCAGGAGACCGACGGCTCGCCGCTCCACGAACTGCGCAAGGGGAACGATCCGTCGAAGGGCGTCATCACTGCGGGACTTCCCTTCCGCTCGCTGATCGACGTGCTGGAAGATGCGGTGGAAAAACCGGATATCCTCAAGCTCGGCGTGGTGCACCCCCTCCCGAAGGGGCTCGTGGCCGACTTCCTGCGCTCGCACGCCTCGGTGAAGGTGCTTGAAGAGCTGGACGACGTGCTCGAACGCGAGATCAAGGCGCTGGCCTTCGATCTCGGCATACGCACCGTCGTCGTCGGCAAGACCGGCCCCGAGGACTGGATAGGGGAGTACACCCCCGACAAGGTTGCGGAGGTGCTTGCGAAGACATGGGCCTCCCTCGTCCCGCGCAAAAGCGCGGAGCGCGCGTCCTCCCTCGCCCCCCGTCCGCCGCAGATGTGCCCCGGATGCGGCCACCGCTCGGCCTTCCACGCCGTCAAGCAGGCCCTCGCGAAGGAAGATATCACCGTCGCGGACATCGGCTGCCACACCCTCGGTTTCCTCCCGCCCTACAAGATGGGCGAGGTGCTTCTCTCGATGGGGCACTCCACCGGCACGGCGGCGGGACTCTCGCTCTTCAACGCCACGCGCAAGGTCGTCGCCTTTCTCGGCGACTCCACCTTCTTCCACGCCGGACTCCCCGGCATCGTCAACGCGGTCTTCAACAACCACAACCTCGTGCTCGTCCTGATGGAAAACGGCACTACCGCCATGACGGGGCACCAGGACCACGCGGGCTCGGGGGGAAACGCCAACGGCCCGGCCGACGCCATCCCCGTGCGCTCCGTCCTCGAAGGACTCGGGGTGAAGAGCATCCGCGAGGTGGACACCTACAGCCAGGCGAAGCTGACGGCCATGGTGAAGGAGGCCGTCGCGGAGGAGGGGTTCTCGGTCGTCATCGCCCGGCACCCGTGCATGTTGAAATACACGCGCGAGCAGCAGCGTACACCGGGGTACGTCCGTAAATCGGTCAATGTCGACCAAGTGAAGTGCGACAAGCTGCACGTCTGCGTCGAGTCTTTCGGCTGCCCCTCGTTCCAGAGGGACGAAGAGGGGCGCGTCGTCGTGAGCGAAGAGCTGTGCATCGGCGACGGCTCCTGCATCCAGACCTGTCCGGTGAAGGCGATCGGCGTGAAGAAAGTTCAGGAAGGAGGCGGGAAGGCATGAATCGCTTCGATATCTATATGTCGGGCGTCGGGGGCCAGGGGATCGGCCTGTTGAGCGAGGCGATCATCCGGGCCGCCGACTACGCGGGGCTCGCGGTCTGCGGCGTCGACACGCACGGCCTCGCCCAGCGGGGCGGCATGGTCGAGTCGTTCGTCCGCATCGGGACGCTGACGACGCCGCTGGTCCGCAAGGGGAGCGCCGCGCTCGTTCTCGCCCTCGAACGCACCGAGGCGCTGCGCGCCGTGGAGCTGTTCTCCGCGCCAGGCGGAACGCTGCTCTACTACGACACCTGCTGGCAGCCGCTCTCCGTCCGCCTCGGCACGGAGAAGGAGACCTCCGCGGAGGATGTGGCCTCGGCCTGCGCCCGCCTCGACGTGCGTTCCGTCCCCGTGCGGACGGAGCTGCCGGACGTGCGGATGCAGAACGTCGCCCTGCTCGCCGTCGCCGCCGAAAAGAAGCTGATTCCGGGCGTCGGCGTCGAACATTACGAGAAGGCGCTCGCCGACCTGCTTCCCGAACGGGCGCTCCGGGGAAACCTGAAGGTGCTCAAAGGGTAGCGAAGCCGGCTGAACGCAAAGGCCGCTCCTGCGGGGGCGGCCTTTGCTTTTCTCCGGCGCATGGAGTACCATTTCCCTGGACGATTCGAGAAAAGGAGTGGATTCGATGTTTTCATGCGTCATCTTCGACTTCGACATGACCCTTGTGGACAGCAGCTACGCCATACGGGACACGATGAACATGGTCGCCGAACGGGAGGGCCTCCCGAAAGTCACGCGGGAGGACGTGCTCTCCGTCATCGGTTTGCCGATACGCGACTCCTGGATGAAGGTCTGGGGAAGATTCGACGAGCGCTGGCTCGCCGACTTCCGCGAGATGTTCGTCCAGCAGGAGTTCGCCGGAATCTTTCCCTTTCCGAGAACGAAGCGGGTGCTCGAAACGCTCGCGGCTCGCGGCGTCGCCCTCGGCATCGCCTCCAACCGCCAGCGACCCGGAGGCCCCTTGAAGGCCGTCGGATTGGACGGATACTTCGGCTCCGTGGTGGGGATGGACGATGTGGAGAAGGGCAAGCCCGCCCCCGATATGCTCCTCAAGGGGATGAACGACCTCGGCGGAACGCCCGCGACCACCCTCTACGTCGGCGACACCGCCGACGACATGACCGCCGCCAAAGACGCCGGAATCCGTTCGGTCGGACTGACCACCGGCAACTTCACGCCCGAAGCCCTTCACGCCGCGGGCGCCTGGAAGGTCTACGACGCCGTGGAAGAGATTCTCCCCCTCTTCGGAACGGAGGGCGGAAGAGGTGACTAACGCGCGGAACCGCCTCGCGAAGGAAAAATCCCCCTACCTGCTCCAGCACGCGGAGAACCCCGTCGATTGGTACCCCTGGGGAGAGGAGGCCTTCGCGAAAGCCAGGACGGAGGACAAACCGCTCTTCGTCTCCATCGGGTACGCCACCTGCCACTGGTGCCACGTCATGGAGCGCGAGTCGTTCGACGACGGCGAGGTCGCCAGCCTCCTCAACGACGCCTGCGTCCCGGTGAAGGTCGACCGCGAGGAGCGTCCCGACGTCGACGGCGCCTTTATGGCCGTCTGCCAGATGATGAACGGCAACGGCGGCTGGCCGCTCAACGCCTTCATCACCCCGCAGGGGTTGCCCTTCTTCGCCTCGACCTACCTCCCGAAAAGAGGGGGCGGAAAGTACCCCGGCCTTGTGGACGTCGTCCCCAGGGTGAAGTGGCTGTGGAAGACGCAGCGCGAGCAGGTGGAGCAGTCCGCGAAGAGCATCCGCGACTCCCTGCTGAAGGAAGAAGCCCCTTCTTCGGGCTCCCTTCCGGGAGCCGTCCATTTCAAATCCGCCTACGACGACCTCCGCGCCGGATACGACCGGGAGTGGGGCGGCTTCTCCAAGGAACCGAAGTTCCCCATGCCGTCGCATCTCCTCTTTCTCCTCCGCTACTGGAAGCGCTTCGGCGAAGAGAACGCATGGTCCATGGCCGAAAGCTCCATCGAGCGCATCTGGGAGGGCGGGATTCACGACCACCTCGGCGGCGGCGTCGCCCGCTACGCCACCGACCGGCGATGGCTGTTGCCGCACTTCGAGAAGATGCTCTACGACCAGGCGCTTCTGCTGCACGTGCTCGCCGAGTTTCAGAACGAACGGGGGAACCCTGTATTCGCCGCCTTCGCCGACGATCTCGCCGGTTTCGTCCTCCGGGAGACGACCTCTCCGGAAGGGGGTTTTTTCTCAGCCTTCGACGCCGACAGCGAAGGGGAGGAGGGAAAGTATTACCTCTGGACCGAAGACCAGGTGCGGGCCGTCCTCTCCCCCGAGGAAGCGGGCGTCTTCATCTGCGCCTACGGCGTGCGGAAGGGCGGCAACGTCAAGAACGAGCGCACCGGACGCATCCTCGGCGATAACGTTTTGCACATACCGGAACCCCGCGCGAAAACCGCCGCGCGCTTCGCCCTCGCCCCCGACGAACTTGAAAACCTGCTCGCCTCGTGCCGGACGCGCCTGCTCGCCGAGCGGAAACGCCGCATCCCGCCCTTGCTCGACGACAAGATTCTCGTCGACTGGAACGGCCTCATGATCGCCGCTCTCGCGCGCGCCTCCACAGTCTTCCAGCGGCCGGAATGGCTGACGGCGGCGGAGAAGGCGGCGCGGTTCATCGAGACGAAACTCCGCGACAGAACGGGAAAGCTGCTGCACCGCTACCGCGACAAGGAGGCCGCGATACCGGCGTTTCTGGACGACTACGCCTTCTACGCCTGGGGTCTGACGGAACTCGCCGCAGCCACGGGGAAGAACGCATACACGGACGCAGCGCTCAAGCTGGCGGACACGATGAAAGAAAATTTCCTGGACAAACGGAGCGGAGGGTTTTTCTCGTCGACGGGAGACGATCCGATGCTCTTCCTGCGCCGAAAGGAAGCCTACGACGGCGCCGTGCCGTCGGGGAATTCCGTGGCCATGGACGCGTTGATCCGGCTGTCCATGCTTTCCGGACGAAAGGAGTACGCCTCCGCCGCCAAGCGGACTGCGGAAGCCTTCTCGGCCAGAGTCGCCAAGTTTCCGCTCTCGCATACGCGGCTGCTTGCCGCGCTCATGACGCTGTAGGCTCGTCGCCCGATTCGCAGAAGGCGCGGAGGCGGAGCATCTCCCTGCGGTAGATGATGTACGTGAGCAGCGACGCCGCGAAGTCCGAGACCGGAAAGGCGAGCCAGACGCCGAAAATACCGAAGAGGCGCGAAAAGAGCAGCACCAGCGGAATCAGGAGAATGACCTGACGGAGCAGGGAGAGAACAAAAGACGGCCCGGCCTTTCCCAGTGCCTGGAAGAGCCCGGACGCCATGATCTGAAACCCGGTGACCAGCATCCCCGGCGCGAGCATACGCGCCGCGTCGATCCCGATGTTGTGAACCTCCGGGGAGGACGTGAAGACGTCCACGCTCTCCCCGGGGAAGAAGAAGAGCACTGCCGCCCCAGCCGCGCAGAGAACCGTGGCGGAAACGATGGAGCGGCGCATCGCGGAGAGCACCCGGCAGAACAGCTTCGCGCCGTAGTTGAACCCCACGATCGGGAGCAGCCCCTGGACGATGCCGTAGACGGGCATGACGGCGAAGAGCAGCAGCCGGTTGACGATGCCGTAGGCGGCCACCGCGGCGCCTCCTCCCAGCGCGGCCAGCGAGCCGTTCACCACGATGAGGGAGAGGCTTGAGGCCGCCTGGCGGAAGAACGCCGCAGCCCCCACGGAGAGCGTCTCTTTCAGGAGGATGGCGCGCGGAGCGAGATTTTTCATGCGCAGCCTCACGGCGCTTCTGCGGGCGAGATAGTACCACGCCAGCCACAATGCCGTCGCCGTCTGCGCCGCTACGGTGGCCAGGGCAGCGCCGCGCACCCCCCACTCGAAGCCGAAGATGAACAGCGGGTCGAGCAGCGTGTTGATCCCCGCCGAAATGAGCATCGTCATCATGGCGAACGACGCGTTCCCCTCCGCCCGGACGAAGTTGTTCGCCACGATGGAGAACGCGAAAAACGGCGCGCCCCTGAACAGAGCCCGCGCATACTCCGAGGCGAGCGGAAGCACTCCCTCTCCCGCGCCCAGGAAGTAGAGAACGAACGGCGCGGACGGAATCGCGACGGCGGCGAAGAGAATCCCCGAAATCCACGTGCAGGTGAAGACCGTTCCGAGCGTCCGTTCCGCCCGCTTTCTTCGTTCCGCGCCGAGACTCCGCGAAAGAAGCGACGCCCCGCCGACGCCGAGCGTCTGAGCGGCGGCCATCAGCAGCATCTGGAGCGGGAAGGCCATGGAAACGGCGGCGATTCCTTCGTGCCCCACGCCCCAGCCGACGAAGAAAGCGTCCACAACGCTGTACGAAGCCTGCACGGCCATGCCGAGCGCGGCGGGAAACGAAAGACGAAACAACAACGAACCTACAGGCTCGTTGCGCAGATTATCCTGGTGATTCCGCACCCGCATACCCCTTTCCGTACCGGAAGTCGATTCCAAGTATATCAGAAGTACCGAGGAGGGGCTTGTGGTCCGAGCCTTCATGGGATATAGTAAACACGCAAAACAATCCGTTCCGTTCGGAGGAGGGAGCGTCCATGCAGGAAGTTAAAAAAGTGATCACCGAGGTGGGAACCAACGAATGGCAGGTCGTGGTGTTCTTTCTTGGAGACCAGACGTTTGCCATCAACGTGGACAAGACCAGGGAGATTCTTCGTTGGCCCGGATGCCGCACCATCCCCGAATCCCATCCGTCCATGATCGGCATCACTTCGGTTCGCGGAGAGGTGCTTCCCCTTCTTGACCTGCGCATCCATCTCGGCATCGAAGCCAAAACCCCGCTCGACTCGAGCAAGGTCATCATCGCCGAATTCAACGAGATCAAACTGGGATTCGTGGTGGACGCCGTCGAGCGGATCTACCGGATCAACTCCGAAGAGCTCGACTCCACGCTCACGGGAACCTTCCTCGGCGAGTACGTCCTCTACGTCATCAAGCGCGACGAACGGAACGTGCTGCTTCTTGACTACGAGGCCATCGTCCAGATGGTCAACCCCACGCTCTCGCAGCGCTACACCATCGACGTCGCGAAGACCGCCGAGCTGACGAGTCCTCTCGGCGACCTCGAACAGTACCGCATTCTCGTCGCGGAAGACTCCCCGCTCATCCGCAAACAGATCGCCGACGTGCTCGGTCAGGGAGGATTCCATAACCTCGTGCTCACCGGCGACGGCAAAGAGGCCTGGGACAAGCTGAACACCCTCGGCGAGCACTACGACCTGCTCATCACCGACGTGGAGATGCCCCGGCTCGACGGTCTGGCGCTCACCCGTCGCATGAAAGAGCACAACGATCTGAAGAAGATCCCGATCGTCGTCTTCTCGTCCATCATGGCGCAGGACATCAAGGTCAAGGCGGCCAGCGTCGGAGCGGACTCGCAGATCACGAAACCGGAAATCCCTCAGATGGTGGAGCACGTGTGCCGCCTTCTGCTTGCGAACAAGGAGAAGAAGGGAACGTCGAAATGACCCCGCTTCCCTATTGGGATTCCAACGTCGACATGGAAATCGCCTCGTGGTTTCCTCTCAGGATGGATTACGAGCCGGTCTCCGTCAACGCGCACCACAGCAGACTTTTGAGCGACATCGCAGCCTTGTCGCTCCGAATGAACAGCGAATTTTTCTGCCTCACCAGCCTTCGGAGCGGCTACGTCGGCACGCTGCTCCGGGACAGCATGATCGACCCCGGACGGCTGAACCGCATCGAGCTGGGCTTCACCATGCTTTTCGGCTACTCCACGCCGATGGAGAGCTTGCTCTCCTCGCTGCTCGACGACGAGAGCGACGTCGAAGCCGGAGTCTCTTTCTGCTGCCTGTGGGACAGGGACATCATGCTCGAGAGCTTCAAGGCCATCGTTCTCGTGAGCAGCAACCCCCTGTTCGACGAAGACGAATTTCTCGCGCGGCTCGCGGCGCTCCTTGAAAAGAACAGTGTGCCGTCGCAGGCGAATCTGCCTTTTTTCGCCGAGAAGTTCGGCTACAGGCGCTTCTTCATCCCGTACGAGACGGACAACCTCGTGCACCTGGAGATCAGCCGCCTTTTATACGAGATGGAGTTCGAGGAAACCCGCAAATGGGTCGGCCCCTCTCCGGAGGTGGCGTTTCCTCCGTTTCTTGGCATCAACCTGACAGTCTAGTGGTATAATATATGTCCGTCGGAAAAGAGAAGAAGAACGCACGCGACGAGCCGGTGTCCCGAGAGGAACACAAGGCCCGTCATTGTCGCATTGAAGAGGGGACTGGTTGTTCTATGGAGAACGATATGCTCAACGAGAAGGAGATTCTGGAGGATAAGGAAATCCTCGAGGGGAAAGAGGTCGCCGGCAAAAAGGACGAGCTTTCGCGGGAGGATATGGCCGAATACCTCGGAAGAGTGCGGGAACTCATCGCCGAGGGGCACGGCAAGGGGTTCGTCACCCAGAAAGACATAGAGCGCCATATCCCCCTCGAGAACTGGAGCTCCGAGATTCTCGACAACGTCGTTTCCAACCTCATGGAACTCGGAATCGAAGTCATGGACGACGACGCCAAAGAACCGGCTCCGGTCCACGGCCCCGCCGCCGTCGCCGACGACGACGCCGTGGTGCAGCCCTCCTACGACCTCGAACTCGGCAAGCTGGACGACATACCTCTTACCGATCCGGTGCGCATGTACCTCCGGGAGATCGGCAAGGTGCCGCTGCTCGACGCCGCCGAGGAGGTCGAACTGGCCAAGCGCGTGGAGGCGGGCGACGAAACCGCGAAGAAGAAGATCGTCGACGCCAACCTGCGTCTCGTCGTGAGCATCGCCAAGAAGTACATCGGGCGCGGCATGCTCTTCCTCGACCTCATCCAGGAGGGAAATCTCGGCCTGATCCGCGCGGTGGAGAAGTTCGACTACCGCAAGGGGTTCAAGTTCAGCACCTACGCCACATGGTGGATACGCCAGGCCATCACCAGGGCCATCGCCGACCAGGCGAGGACCATCCGCGTCCCCGTCCACATGGTCGAGACCATCAACAAGATGGTCCGCATCTCCCGCCAGCTCGTCCAGCGCCTCGGGCGCGAACCGACCGACGACGAAATCGCCGCCGAGATGGAGATCGAGCCGATCAAGGTGGAGGAGATCCGCCGCATCGCGCAGCTCCCCGTCTCCCTCGAAACGCCCATAGGCGAAGAGGAGGACAGCCAGCTCGGCGACTTCATCGAGGACAGGGAACTCCCCAACCCCGAGGAGGCCGCGGCCGGACACTTGCTCCACGAACAGATCGAGGAGATGCTCGACGCCCTCTCCGAGCGCGAGCGCGAAGTGCTGCACTACCGCTTCGGCCTGGAAGACGGCCGCTCGTACACTTTGGAAGAGGTCGGCAAGCGTTTCGGCGTCACCCGCGAACGCATCCGCCAGATCGAGGCCAAGGCGCTGCGCAAGCTCCGCCACCCCAGCAGAAGCAAGAAACTGAAGGATTTCCTCGACTAACCGCTGAAAGAGAGCGCCGAAAAGTACCCGGATCCTCTCACGAGAGTCCGGGTACTTTTCTCGACGCCCGAGACGGCTGTTATAATAAAAAACTCGGAAACGCACATTCCCGCGAGACAAGGAGGATTGATGAAGTGAGACTCTTATCCATATTGATTCTCGGCACGCTGTTTGCGCTGTACTCCTACATCTACTTCAAACTCCGAAGCGCCGTCGGCCCCGGATGGAAATGGACGCTGTTCTACACGCTGCTCTCCTTTTTCATCATCATGGGGTCGAGAATACTCTGGCTCGTCAACCTGGAGGCATACCCCGGACTCAGAAAGATTCTCTCGTGCTCCGTCTACATGGGAATGGCCTTCTTCTTCATCCTCTTCACGGCCTTTTTCTTTCTCGACGTTCTGCGTTTCATCGTCTGGCTGATCGACCTGCTTCTCTCCGCCTGCTTCGGCGACCTCTTCCCCTCGCCCAAAATGCGCGCGGTGCTCGCGATCGGATTCGCTTTCTTCGCCTGCACCTACGGCTGGTTCGAAGCGCTCGCGATCCGACCGGTGCACATCACCATCGCCACGGAAAGGCTCCCGAAAGGAGTGGATAAACTCCGGATCGCCCACATCACGGACGTGCACCTCGGCTGGGTCGTTCAGGAAGAGCGGCTCGACCGCATCCTCGAAGTGGTCAGAGAAGCGAAGCCCGACATGCTGGTGAGCACCGGCGACCTCGTCGACGGCGACATGGAGGAGCGCGAAGCCGAAGTCGCTCTCTTCAGGGAGCTGAACCTGCCGCTCGGGATATACGCCGTCACGGGAAACCACGAATACTACGCGGGCGTCGACCAGGCCATCGCCTTCAAAGAACGCTCCGGAATGCAGGTGCTGCGGAACGAGGCCCTGCGCGTCGGCGGCATCATCCTCGCTGGAATGGACGATCCCACGGCGCAACGCTTCGGCGAAACGCCTAAACCGGAGATCGACGTTCTCGCCCCGCTGCCGGAGAACAGGTTCGTCCTGCTGCTCAAGCACCAGCCCACGGTGGAGCCGGATTCAATCGGTCTCTTCGACCTCCAGCTCTCCGGCCACACCCACAGAGGGCAGATATGGCCCTTCTACTGGCTCACCAGGATAGTCTACGAGTACCGGCCGGGACTGCGCGCCCTCGCGCCCTCGAAAAGCGGAGAAGCCTACGCCGCCGGCGCCGCCCGGGAGAGCCGCGTCTTCGTCGGCAACGGATCGGGAACGTGGGGCCCGCCGATACGCTTCTTCGCGCCCCCCCAGGTGGGCATCATCGACATCGTGAGAAAATAAAAAAAGCGCCCCCCGTGCGGAACAGGGGGCGCTTCCGCTATCCGTAGATTCTCCGAAGGCAGGCTTCGCAGAGCGCTCCCAGGCTGGAGACGGTTCGCTCCTGCGGCAGGCCGGACGCGTCGTAGGCGAGAGGCAGCTCCGTGCACGCCGCGCACACCGGAAGATCGCGCTCGCGCCACAGCGCCTCCACAACGCCCTTCAAAAGCCGCCCCCCCTCGTCTTTTTTGCCGCTCTTCACCAGCTCGATGCTTTGCTGCACCTGTTGCTGCGCTTCCTCGGGAGGAATGAAAAACGAGTACCCTTGCCGTTCCGCTTCCTTCTGATACAGGCCGCTGCCCATCGTTCCCAGCGTCGCCGTCAGCCAGGCTCCCTTCGGACTCAGCGTTGCCGCGGCGTGCACCGTCTCCTCGATGATATGCACCAGCGGCACGGGAAGCTCGTCCCGGAAACGGTCGATGAAGTAGTGCGCCGTGTTGCACGGAACCGCCAGCAGGTTCGCCCCCCAGCGCGTCAGCGTCAGCAGGTCGTCCTTCAAGCGCTCGGTTGGATCCTCTCCGACGCCGAGGATCGCGCTGCTCCGGTCGGGAACCTGCGGATCCGAAAGAAGGTACGTCACAGCGTGCTCCTGGTCGCACGAAACGGGAGCGCGCTCCGCGAGCAGCCGCAGAAACTCCGCCGCCGCCGCCGGCCCCATCCCGCCGAGAACCCCCAGAACCGTATCCGGTTTACGAATGGTCGTCATCAAAACACCTCCGGAAGATATGCTCCGTGTATTATACATGGTATACACATTTTTCAGGAAGCGGCGAAGCGGCGAAAGATACTCCGGTCTTGACGCGCTCCGAGGGGATGCTGTATCGTGGGCGCAATTCGGGGAGAGGAGAGGATCGCAGTGAACATCAAGAAGCGGGTCTGGGAGATAGTCGAAGTCGCCAAGCCGGGCGACGCCGTCAGCAGGGTGTTCGACATCTTCATTCTTGCGCTCATCATCGTCAACGTGATCTCCGTCATCATCGGTTCCGTCAACCAGATCTACGCCCGGTGGGGAAGGGCGCTCGACCTGTTCGAATTCGTCTCCGTCGTCATCTTCACCGGGGAGTACCTCGCCAGGCTGTGGGCATGCACCGTCGACCCCCGCTATTCCGGCGCCGTCCGGGGACGCATCCGCTTCGCGCTGCGCCCGATGTCCATCATCGACCTGCTCGCCATCCTCCCCTTCTACCTCCCCTTCTGGAACGTCGATCTTCGCTCCGTGCGCGTACTGCGCCTCCTCCGCATCCTGCGGCTCGCCAAGGCGGGACGCTACTTTTCATCCTTCGGCCTCATCAAAGATGTGCTGCGCACCAACAAAGAAGAGCTGATTCTCACCTCCGCCATGATGGGCCTGCTCCTCGTCGTCTCGTCGAGCATCCTCTACTACTGTGAAAACGAAGCCCAACCCGAAGCCTTCGCCAGCATTCCGCACACCATGTGGTGGGCCATCGCCACGCTCACCACCGTCGGTTACGGCGACGTCGCGCCCGTCACCGGCATCGGAAGAACCTTCGCCAGCGTCATCGCCGTCATCGGCATCGGCATGTTCGCCCTCCCCGCGGGCATCCTGGGCGCCGGATTCGTCGAAGCCATCCAGCGCCGCAAGAAGCGCGAAGAAGCCGCGCAGAAAAAAGAAGAGGACGAAGATCGCGGCAACTACTGCCCGCACTGCGGCAAACGCCTGCGGTGAGGGGGGAAGAGGGCGAGCACACGTTTTTTTCCTTGGGAAACGATTACCGCCGGTACAGATCCTCCAGGGTCAGAAGCCGCACGCCGCCGGAGGCCTCGCGCCGCAGCTCCGCGCTGAATCCGCTCTTCGCGAAGAGCATGTAGAACGGCTCCCCGGCGGCCCGAAGAAGCCGCGAACGCCGCCGAAGCCTCTCCAATGCCTCCGGCTTTACCTGCTCCGACGTGTACTTGCACTCCGCGAAGAGCGCCCGCGAGCCGTCCTGCGAAACGCCGACGATATCGATCTCCTCCTGCGTCCGCGTCTCGGGATCGGCGCCCCACCAGCGGCCGATCTCCTTCAGTGAAAAGGGGAGCGCATCCGGCGAAAGCAGAAGATACTGCATGCACATCCGCTCGAAAATGCGCCCCATGTACGCCGGAAGAAAAGGGAGTATCCCCCTCTCGAAAACCCCCTCCGTTCTGAACGCCATGATCATCGTCAGGTTCTCCGGAACGAAACGGTGCCAGAAGCAAAAGAGAGGATCCTCGATCACGTAGATCGTCTTCCTGCTCGACTTCTCGAACAACGGCCTCTCCTTCCGCACGATACCCAGCTCCATCAGAACCGCGAGGTAGCGGGCACACAGGCCGCTCTCGCACCCTGCGCGCGTAGAAATCTCGTTCAACCGCGAAGCCCCCCCCGCGATCGCCCCCAGCATAGCGTTGTATGTGCGGGGTTCGCGCAGCTCCTGTTTCAGCAGATTCGCGGGCTCCTCGAAGAGAAACGAGTTGGGGTCCAGAAAGTTCGTCCGTATGTTCTCCTCCGGCGACACTTCGGGGCGAAAGTGCTCCAAGTACAGCGGAACGCCCCCGGTGACGCCGTAGGCCAGCGCCTTCTGTTCGGCTGTCCAGCCGGGGTGGAACTCCGCAGCTTCAAGATAGTCGAAGGGAAGCACCCTGAACTGCGCAGTTCTGCGTCCGAAAAGAGGGCTCTTCCGCCCAAGAACCTGCGTCTCCATAAAACTGGTCGAAGAACCGCAGAGAATAAGGAAGAGGCGAGTTTCTTTGAACGCGTGATCGATGAACGTCTGCAGAAGAGAAGAAAACCCCGGTTCCGACTCCGCCAGCCACGGATACTCGTCGATCGCCAGAATGAGCCGCTCTTCCCGCGCCAGAGCGCCGACAGTCTCCAGAGCATCGCGGAAGGAGCTGAACACGGGCGCATGTGGAAGATCGGGCGCAATGACAGGTAAGAGCGCGCGCGAAAAACCGTCGAGATTCGCCTCCGCATTCGACTCCAGAGCCGGAAAGAAGACCGTCTTCTTCCCCTTGCAGAACTCCGTGATCAGACGGGTCTTTCCCACCCTGCGGCGTCCGTGGATCACGACGAACTCGAAGCGGTCGCTCCGGTAGAGCGCCTCCAGTTTTTCAAGCTCCCGTTTTCTGCCGACGAACATCACGAGACCACTCCTTCGACGCTCAAGAGGTGAGTAAAATAAATATCGTGATTTAGTATATCATAAAGAACTATACCGTGTTATAGTTCTTTGCAAACGGATTCACCAAAAAGAGATCGGAGCGGGTGCGTGAACATGTGCCGTCGTGAATGCAACGGGGGGCCCGTCGTTGGGGTGCGTTCCCCCGCAAACGGATCCCCCGCGACTCCATCGGTTTTATTGCCCGCTGCGCGTCAATAGCCGTCCTCCCGGTAGTTCTCCGTACCGTCGGGGTTGGTCGGAGGAATTTGCGTGGTGATGTCGATCTGGGCGTAGGGATCGCCCGTGCCCGTGCCGTCGCGGTACTTCGGGGGCAACAGCCCGCCGGGAACGCGGGAGGGCGGCGTGAAGCTGAACCTCGACACGTCGGCGCGGCGTTGCTCTATCCGGTCGGGGAAGACGCGGAGCACCATCAGGTCGAAGGACCAGACGATGTCGCGGCCCATCTCCACCTCCGGGCAGTGCGCCTTCACGCTGTTCAAGGCGCTTGCGACGGTGTCGTCGGCCACAGGGAAGTGCGTGCCCACCGTCAGCCGGGGTCTGGGCTCGATCTGGCCGAGGAGGTATCCGAACGCTCCCTGAGAAGTATGCGAGCTGTTCTGAACCCTCGTCATTGCCTGGACGGTCCTCTGGAACTCCGCGTAGATCGGGTCTCCGGGCGCGGGCGGCGCGTTCAGCCCCATGTTCTTGTATGCCCACACCACGGGAGGAACGACCATCTCATGGATGAACACGTCCACGCCGAGGCCGTTGTTCTTCGCCTGCTCGATGCTGTTGGTCTCGGGCTTCGTGTCGCTGGTGTAGATCATGTTCAGCACGGCGCCTGTCGGCGTCGTCCACTCCAGCTTGTACCCCATCGACCCCTGCCGCGCGTGGATCACCGGGAAATGCGTGATCTTCACACCCGTCAACGCGTTGTTGTAGGCCACGCCCCCGACCTTGGTCCAATCCAGCTCGATCGGCACCAGCGCGTAGGCGTCGTTCGGACTGTCGTCGCCCACGGGAACCGGATCGTGCGGCAGCCCCCAGCTCTCCTTGGTAGGCCGCACGTACCCGGAATAGGCGGTCGTCTGAAAGCTGAAGCTCTCCGTATGCCATCGCAGAGCCTCCCGGATGTGTTTGCAAAAAGCGATGACTCCGTCGTCGTAGTACGCCCCCCCGGAGGCTTTGGAGCCTGCGACGTCGCAGCCTCCGGCGGATGCGTTGTAGTAGGACGGGTTTTTCACGCCCGACGGCTTCGAGCCCCAGACATAAAGAGGAGATTTCCGGTCGCTCGCCGGGCCGAAACAGTAGGTATGAATCAGGTCGTTCATATGGTCGGCGTGCAGATGGTTGATGAATATCTTGTCCATTCTGCGGTACCCGACCTTCGCGGCCGCGTAGTTCGCCGACGTCCCCGCGCCCATGTCGAAGACGAACTGATCCACCGGTTTGCCGCGGTAGAATGCGTCGCTGGGATCGTCGACCCACCCCACCTCGACGAAAACGCTCATCTCCGCCTGCGCCAGGCGCACGGGCAGCGGGATCATCGAGCCCATGAACGTGATCCGCATCTCGTTGCCCTGGAGCGGAGTGAGCGGGTCGAACAGGGGCAGATTATCGAAGTACGTGTAGCGCTCCGTGTCCGGCGCCGCGAACGCGGCGTTCCCCAATCCCGCCTGCACGAAAAACACAACAACTGTTGCGAGCACCACCGTCGCCAATTTCGAGCCGAAGCGTTTTTTCATCCGGCCTACCTCCCTCGGTAGCTGATCAAACACTCTCAACGAGCCGCTAATGAGCGGCGCCCGATCCTCCCGAAGCGATGCGGAGAATTTCGAAGCGCATGATCCTGCGGACGCTCTTCTACGGAGCATTCTCACCTCCCGGCGACTCCAGCCGCAACCGAGTGTCGTTCATGGGCGCGAAGCGTGCGGGCAGCATACGGTTGATCCAATCATGCCGCCGGCGACGTTGAAAAAGTATCTACAACCGATAGTTCAACAGGCTCATAGAATACGTATCATTGTACACCAAAACAGGCGAAAAAGTCGCAACATGCTCAAAATTATCGACAGCTCTCGGTCCGCCGCACTCCGGCGATGAAGCCGGTCTTCGCGAAGAGCCTCAAGGATACCGTCTACGCTGTGAACACCCTTGTGTTTCGGCGGTCCGATCCGGGGCAATGCGCGTTCAGACCCCGAGGCGCTCGCGAAGGGCTTCCTGAAGCGTACTGGAGAAGTTGATCTTGTGCTCCATGGCCATCTTGTTCAGCCATGCCGGGAGGGTGACGTTTTTCGTAATGCTTCGGTTGGCCATCTCTTCGCGTAGAATGTCCATACGAACCGAAACGGGAACAAGGTACTTAACGCCTTACGGCATCAGAGGTTGTGGCATTGGATCGCATCAGAGGAGATCACCATCAGTTTGTTGTGCTCAACGCCTTGCGGCATCAGAGGTTTTGGCATCAGAAGAAGACGGAGTTCCCGTGGATTTACGGTTCAGTGCTTAACGCCTTACGGCATCAGAGGTTTTGGCATATCGGCGTGGAATCGGCGGTGATCTTCGGCATGCCGTGCTCAACGCCTTGCGGCATCAGAGGTTTTGGCATGGTGTCGCAGCGGGGCCGTCTCCCCAGGGGCGGCCGTGCTTAACGCCTTACGGCATCAGAGGTTTTGGCATAAAAATAAGCGGACTGTCTCAAATCTGGGGGACCAGGTGCTTAACGCCTTACGGCATCAGAGGTTTTGGCATCGGCTTGCCATTTACAATCCGGAGGCGATATACGAGTGCTTAACGCCTTACGGCATCAGAGGTTTTGGCATACCTAAGTGCTCTTTGCTTGTCCGGTAGTAGTCCTGTGCTTAACGCCTTACGGCATCAGAGGTTTTGGCATTTGGGGTACTTGTCGGCGCACAGGGGGCGATGAAAAGTGCTTAACGCCTTACGGCATCAGAGGTTTTGGCATGAGTAGGATAAAGCGGTGGACGCCATCATCAGGTAGTGCTTAACGCCTTACGGCATCAGAGGTTTTGGCATCTAATTTAGCAAACCTTGTTTTTTCGAGATATTTGTGCTTAACGCCTTACGGCATCAGAGGTTTTGGCATTCTGGTCCTCGTCAGAGTCGATGGCGCTCAATGCGTGCTTAACGCCTTACGGCATCAGAGGTTTTGGCATAATTAACGGTCCTGTACTCGGCGAGAATCTTTCTGTGCTTAACGCCTTACGGCATCAGAGGTTTTGGCATAATGCCGGAACCCATAGACGCGCTGCTCTTCGACGGTGCTTAACGCCTTACGGCATCAGAGGTTTTGGCATATCGTCTTCAGCGTCAAGGAGCTGCCCGAATACTACAGTGCTTAACGCCTTACGGCATCAGAGGTTTTGGCATGCACGGACGCGAGCGACAATCCCATCACCGAAGAGTGCTTAACGCCTTACGGCATCAGAGGTTTTGGCATCGCTCAAAGACAGCCTCGAAAACGCCTTAAAGCTGTGCTTAACGCCTTACGGCATCAGAGGTTTTGGCATATCGGATATCACGACCACGCCTTCGCCGAGGTGCCTGTGCTTAACGCCTTACGGCATCAGAGGTTTTGGCATGGATTTCATATTGCCATCATCCGGTAGGCGCTTTCGTGCTTAACGCCTTACGGCATCAGAGGTTTTGGCATAAGCGCCGCAGAGATCGCCATCGGCTGGTAGATCGTGCTTAACGCCTTACGGCATCAGAGGTTTTGGCATCAGACGTTCCGGAACTCCGATTCCGGAGGGAAGATGTGCTTAACGCCTTACGGCATCAGAGGTTTTGGCATGTTCTACCGGGTGCGAGGGTGGTGGTGATGTAATGGGTGCTTAACGCCTTACGGCATCAGAGGTTTTGGCATACAGCGCCGCGAGGAGGGGTCGACATCTCCGAGGGAAGTGCTTAACGCCTTACGGCATCAGAGGTTTTGGCATAGTCGATAGGCTCGACGCGCATGACGTGGGGGCGGTGCTTAACGCCTTACGGCATCAGAGGTTTTGGCATGCAAAATCCGAGCGCGAACATCACGCCCCCACCTCGTGCTTAACGCCTTACGGCATCAGAGGTTTTGGCATCGAGGTTTTATTGATGAAGCGTGCGCGCTTGCCCGGTGCTTAACGCCTTACGGCATCAGAGGTTTTGGCATGGGACTTTTTTGTGCTGCTCGGGGCAGTTGGATTTGTGCTTAACGCCTTACGGCATCAGAGGTTTTGGCATTTGCGACAACCGAGAAACTTGTTTTTCCTAGCAGGTGCTTAACGCCTTACGGCATCAGAGGTTTTGGCATGAGAGAGACGAGAGATTCGAACCGGATGGAAAAGGTGCTTAACGCCTTACGGCATCAGAGGTTTTGGCATGCCACAAGGCAGATTCCCGCCGGGATGGAGGGGTATGGTGCTTAACGCCTTACGGCATCAGAGGTTTTGGCATGTGGTGGCGCCATGAGCATGAGCCCTTCTCAATTGTGCTTAACGCCTTACGGCATCAGAGGTTTTGGCATGATGCTCGCGGAAGCGGACAGAATCGCAGGACACAAGTGCTTAACGCCTTACGGCATCAGAGGTTTTGGCATATGTTTTCAAAAGTTCTTTTGCTGACCCATGAGAGTGCTTAACGCCTTACGGCATCAGAGGTTTTGGCATCGATATGGATGTGCTGAACTGCGGTCGGATGGAGGTGCTTAACGCCTTACGGCATCAGAGGTTTTGGCATATTGCAAAACTCTATCGGGTCTCCGCCCCATCCTGGTGCTTAACGCCTTACGGCATCAGAGGTTTTGGCATGATGGACAAGGTGCGGAGGTACAACGAGATCGCGTGCTTAACGCCTTACGGCATCAGAGGTTTTGGCATCATTATTCGCGGCATCGCTTCGAGCATACGCGCAGGTGCTTAACGCCTTACGGCATCAGAGGTTTTGGCATGTACGAAGGTTGCCGACAAGGTCCACGCGGCAAAGGTGCTTAACGCCTTACGGCATCAGAGGTTTTGGCATAAGGATAAGATTCGCGCCGCGTACAACCATGCGCAGTAGTGCTTAACGCCTTACGGCATCAGAGGTTTTGGCATGTCTGCCTTGCTATCGCTCTCGCCTGCTTGAAAGTGTGCTTAACGCCTTACGGCATCAGAGGTTTTGGCATAAACGCTGACCGCCAATCAATACGGCGACATAGCAGTGCTTAACGCCTTACGGCATCAGAGGTTTTGGCATCCGACAGTCCCATTTCGGCCTCCACCATCACCCATTTGTGCTTAACGCCTTACGGCATCAGAGGTTTTGGCATCTTAAAGCCGCATACGGAAACGACGTTGCGAAGTAGTGCTTAACGCCTTACGGCATCAGAGGTTTTGGCATGAATCCAGTGTGTGCTATGTCGCTTCGCGGAGTAGTGCTTAACGCCTTACGGCATCAGAGGTTTTGGCATCTTCTCCGGGATTGAACGTCACCCAGATTTCGGAACGTGCTTAACGCCTTACGGCATCAGAGGTTTTGGCATATTTTGTTTTTTCGGGTAATACTCCCAAAACTCATGTGCTTAACGCCTTACGGCATCAGAGGTTTTGGCATACGCGAACGCCATAGCGGCGGTCTCCTCCTTGCGATACTGTGCTTAACGCCTTACGGCATCAGAGGTTTTGGCATCTCAACATCAGGTCCGGCATTTTCGACCACAAGCCGTGCTTAACGCCTTACGGCATCAGAGGTTTTGGCATAATGCGGGTGTGAGATACAGCCGTTCGAGACAGCGGTGCTTAACGCCTTACGGCATCAGAGGTTTTGGCATTCTGAACGCCCGGTGTAGCCGCACCGGGCTTTTGCGTGCTTAACGCCTTACGGCATCAGAGGTTTTGGCATCTTGCACAATTTGCAGTAGTAGCCGTATTCATCACCGTGCTTAACGCCTTACGGCATCAGAGGTTTTGGCATATCTTCTCACACCTCTTTTCGCGCATCCGGTCACCTCGTGCTTAACGCCTTACGGCATCAGAGGTTTTGGCATGATAAAACCATCCAACACAAATAGGCTCATAGGGGTGCTTAACGCCTTACGGCATCAGAGGTTTTGGCATGTGGTATTCTCCGGGATCCGTGAACTGTGCGTTCCACTGTGCTTAACGCCTTACGGCATCAGAGGTTTTGGCATGAGAATCAGAGCGACTATCGCTGCGATACCTATTTTGTGCTTAACGCCTTACGGCATCAGAGGTTTTGGCATCTCCAGTGGGTTCGACGCGTCTTCCGACCACTTGTGTGCTTAACGCCTTACGGCATCAGAGGTTTTGGCATCGTTTCCAGTTGTGCGCCGCTGATTTTAATTTCGTTGTGCTTAACGCCTTACGGCATCAGAGGTTTTGGCATGAATATCTAATAAACCAACATATAATGGTAATACAGTGCTTAACGCCTTACGGCATCAGAGGTTTTGGCATTGTCTTAGGGTAAAGCCCTAACTGATGAGTCCATATGTGCTTAACGCCTTACGGCATCAGAGGTTTTGGCATGCGTTTCGCGTTTGTCAACTGGTTTTTTTTGTCAGTGCTTAACGCCTTACGGCATCAGAGGTTTTGGCATATCTAACAGGTACGCTTGATGCTTCTTGCCCAGGCTGTGCTTAACGCCTTACGGCATCAGAGGTTTTGGCATCTGCTCGTCGATCTTCGCCGCGTGGATCCGCCGAGGTGCTTAACGCCTTACGGCATCAGAGGTTTTGGCATTTCGCAAGGCTCAGCCGCGTCGTGTAGTAGACGTGGTGCTTAACGCCTTACGGCATCAGAGGTTTTGGCATGGGTGTGACGTTGATCGAATACTACAACGAAGATTGGTGCTTAACGCCTTACGGCATCAGAGGTTTTGGCATGACATCTTCCGCAGCCCCCGAAGCCAGAGATTGAGGTGCTTAACGCCTTACGGCATCAGAGGTTTTGGCATCCGATACGGCAACGAGGAGATTCCGGTGGACGCGGTGCTTAACGCCTTACGGCATCAGAGGTTTTGGCATGAGCACACACGCCGCGTTGATACCGTGCTCTTCAAGGTGCTTAACGCCTTACGGCATCAGAGGTTTTGGCATAACTGAGGAGGAGGAAACAAGCGATGAATCTTGATGTGCTTAACGCCTTACGGCATCAGAGGTTTTGGCATATCCGCGCTTTCCGTGATCTTCCAGGGAAGCATGTGGTGCTTAACGCCTTACGGCATCAGAGGTTTTGGCATAGCAATTGTGCTGAACCAGCTCCAACTCAGCGTTTAGTATATTGAGTTTCAAGGTGGATTTTTGACGGTGCTTTTTGCCCCCTTCAAAAGGTCTATTTCCCATTTTTTGACTGCGTAATACAATGCTACGACAAGAATTTCACCAAATCAAGCAGTTTTCAAGGTCCGAAGGTGAAACTTCTTTGGTTTTTGCAAGGGGGGAGGCAATACACATCCGAAGATGTGTTCGTTTCACCCGGAGATGCTTGAATCATTTTACAGTACAATCCATTTTTCCGGCTCGTCTGGCCAGGCTTTTTCCGCGTTGCGTTTCCGTATTTTTTTTACGCACGCGTCGCAAAGTTCCGTAATCAGTAGACCGTCCGCGGGATCCATCGCTTTCTCCAGCTCCCAGCGCAGACGCTCCAACCCCCGTTCGCTAAGATGTGTACGAAAAACGCTATACTGTATTCTCTGACCGTGGCCTTCCAGAATTTTGGCCACTTTTCGGAGCCGTTTTTCATTACGCACGTCGTAGGAGATCAGGAACCACTTTTTCATGTGTTCTCCTCCTAACGAAGACGTGCCTGAGCGAAAAGTCCTGGGGTATCCGTCCACTCTTTCTCCAAAAGACGAACTTCGAGTTCCATGGTACGTTGCCACGAGAGAGAGTAGTCGAGTACCGGATGTTTCCACTTATCCTGCATACGTCGTTCGAAAAGAATAATGGCCTTTTTTCGTCCTTCATCGGAAAGCCAAACCTTTTCCTTTGTGACGGCAAAATCGTTTTCTATATTCCACTGCTTGCGATTGATTGAGGATACTGCAACTATGTCCCAGACAGGCACGCGGAAGAGTTCGATGACATCCATCACCAGCGGGTGGGCACTTGATCGCGGTGTGTGAAGGTATCCGAAGGCGGGCTCTAACTCCACTGCAAGAATACTTTCGAGAACTGCCCGATAAAGCATCGAATAGCCGAAGCTTAGAATGGCGTTGAATCGGTCTTTGGGCGGCCTTCGGGATCTTCCTGAAGGAGTCAGTTCTTCTGGAATATCTTCGTTCAGAATATCGGGAAGAAGGTCGAAATAGGTTTGCGCGGCGCTTCCTTCGATACCCCGAAGCGCATCGACTCCTTCAGCTTTCGGTACGGTCTTCAAGAGCGAGCGGATTTCTCCGATACCGGCTTCCACCCGTTCACTGCGTTTCCCTCCGCGTGTTGAGCGGAGAAGGAAGCGAAGCTGGCTTTCAACCTTTGCAAGCACTGTTCTTCGCGCAAGTTTGAGACACATGCCGGGATCGGTTAGTGCTTGATACTGTCGTATCCGTCTCTGCACGGGGCCGGGACCGGGTGAAAAACTGCCGAGGTGTGTGCCTCCGCTTGAAAACCAGTGCAGATGAATTCCTTTATCGGCACAAAGATGGAGTGTCTGTGTAGAAACCTGTGCGTTGCCGTGTATTGTGATCGAGTGAATATCCCCCGAAGGGATTTTGCGGGCGGGTTCCGAACCTTCTTCCAGCTTGAACGCTTCTCCGCTTCGTCCTATGCGCGATTGATGTCCTGTTATGTGAAGAGCCGCTCCTTCGATTTCAGGGGGGAAAAGACGGATAGGTTCCCATTCCCTGCTTCGGGCAAGGCGTTCTTCTTCCGGAAGGCAGACAGGGGCAAGGGAACACTTCAAGCACTTTTTTGACGAGTCGCATACCGGAGGCCTGTTTGTAACCGCACGGAGCTCTCTTGCTTTTTGAATGCTCGCGAAGACCTTCTCTCGGTTTTCTGCCGATAATGGGATGATTACGGTGATGTTCTGTCCGTGATACCTGATTCGAGCTTCCTCAAGCTCCCTTTGAAGGTGCTCTTCTAAAAGGAGCGAGTATGCTGTTGCCTGAATGATATCGCTTTCCCATGCTTGTGGTTCTTCCCCCTTGCGAAGCAGAGGTTTGCCTCTTTTGTGCTCGTACACGACCCAGTTGCCGTTGCGATGGCGCACGGCATCCATTTTTCCCGTGAGGCCGAACTTTTCGCTGGTAAGGAAGAAGGAGCGCTGTTCCTCTCCTTCTTCCTTCGCAAGCTCTTCGTGCAGCGTTCTTCCGGCATACACGCTGGCGTCGGCCAGCCTAATCTCCTCCACCTCTTCCAAGTAAAAGAGGCGCTCGCAGTAGAGGAGCGCATGCAGGGCGCTCACACGCAGAAGAGCATCGTTTTCGGCGACGGCGCTCAATAGATCACCTCCACCCATGCTGAGGGCGGTATTTCGTAGGAAGATTCTCTTAACGGAGCGAAAAGGGCGCTCTTTGTTCGGGCCATGTCCTCTCTGTCAATGGTGATAGTAAAGCGCGAAATCCGTCTTTTCTCAATGTCTTCGTTGCCGCTTGGTCTGCAATACCAGTGCGCCTTGACGGTATCTGCGTCCTCTTCCATGCGGTCGAGAAGAAAGGCGTTGTCGCCGAGGAATGGAAGTCCGTAGCTTCGTCGATTCTCTCCGCGGATTCCTTTGCGTAGTTTCGGTTCAAGATCGGGAGCGTCTACGGCGATGACAGCGTCAATATCTGAGAGAAAGGCGCGGGTGACGGGTTTAATATTGTATTTCGATCCTTTCGCGAGAGGCGCTTTCTCCTTGCCGCTTGTACCGACGGGGTAATTGTGGAGCTGCTGGAATAGTTGTTGCCGCTCGGGGAAGGAGCACGCTCCTATGGCCAGACGAACCGGCGGCAGATCTTTTGAAATAAGGGTAGCCCCGCTGCTTTTATCGTCTGCTCCGCGCATCTCCACACCCGCAATGTTCAAAAGCAGCCCGAACGCCGCCGACGGTGTCAGGAAGTCGGCGGTAGGGCGGAAGCTGCCGGCCGCAAAGGAGCGAAAAGCGGCGAAGGGAGCCGTTACACGGAGACGGAGCATAGTGTTTACCCGAATGCGCGGTTGCCCGCGATCTCAAGCACTTTTTCGGCGCTTCTTTCAAGGGTAGCGCCGTTTGCCGTGAGCGCCTTCGAGATTTCCTCGTCCATATCGCGTACGATCTTTCCTCCGATAAGAAATTCGGCTCCCGGAAGGTCATCCTTCATTATTGCGTCCACGACTTCGGGGAACGCGTGCGTTTCGTTTTCGGCGACTTCGAAGCCATAGGAGTCATATCCCGGAGCGAGACGTTGCGTAAGTCGGACCACTATACTCGCGGGGGCCATGTCGTAAAGGCTGCGCGCATGATTCCCCGCCACTCCTCCTAGCTGTCCGATAACGGAAAGGAGTTTTTTGGTCCACTCGGCTTTTACTTTGCATTCGTCGAGATTCAGAGCGAAAGGGTACTGAAAGGATGTATAGGTTGTCTCCCTGTGGAGAAGCTGAGAGGATTCTGCGTTTTTCCACGGACTATCTACCTGTTGTGGTGACTGCGAAAAGATGGTGTCGTGCCGGTAAGGTTCTAATGCGACAGCAAGGTTCATGCGCAGGACTGAGTCGCGTTTGTAGGAGAAGAAGTCTCTATTACGCCCTTTTGCGGTAAGTTCTTTTTCTATCTTTTCTCTGTCGGCTTTCCCTGCCGCGATGAGCCAACCCATGAAAAAGTCGTCGGCGTAGGCGTCAGCATCCGGGTAGTCCTCGAATTTGACGGCAAGCTGCTCTTCGTCGTGAAGTCTGCTTCGATTGCAGGGAAGCCCTACCGCCTTCAACCCCTCGCGTATTGCGTTTCGCATTGCTTCGGGAGAAATAACCGCGTATTGCATGCGTCCCTTGGCGATCTTCTGGAGGACGGCTCGATTCTCTGCCGATTCTCCGCGATAGTTGGCGCTGGGAGCTGCGTATGTCAATATTGTGGAAAACAGGTTCATGACGTTTCCCTCCTTATGAGATATAGGCTTATTCTGTTGCCTGTTTCGGCTGTTCGTCTTTTGTGTAGATATAGGAGCAGGCTGAAAGCGCGAGCATAGCGAAGAGTTTGATCTTTTCCCGTTCTTCCGGATCGACAAGGCTTTTTGCTACGAGGATGTAGTCGTCGTTCTCTTCGTTTTTCGGAGAATTTCTTAAAAACTGCGGATGGGAGCACAAGGTTCCAGTAAAGAATTCGGCGATGTCAGCTCCTTTTCGTCCGCGAAGAGCGAGGAATGCTCCGGTGCAGATTTTTTCGACGGTGTCTTGATATGTCTGAGAGTAGTGAACATCTCCGTCGTCTTTTGTACGTTCGAGATGCGTTTTCCCCGCCGGCAGTTCTTTCTTGACACGCTCTTTCAATTCGGAGATTACGAACTGTCTGACGATGCTTCGCGTCTTTGCCGCAAGACGGTCATCTTGATTTGCTGCGGGAATTCCGGCGCTGTTCGTTCCCATGTTTTCCCCCTCCAATAAGTACATATTGGTTTCAACGATTTCTGCAAGCTTACGTCGGATATCGTGACCAAAGAAAGGAGTGTTTCGCGGACTTCCCTCTCTGGACCATATGAAAAATTCGGTCGGATACTGTTCGAAAATACTCTGCATTCCTGTGTGCCAGGGTGTTCCGTTGAGAAGATTACGGATGCGAAATGTTTTATACAGGAAGTTGAGCTGTTTTTTATTACCGGTGGGCGCGACAAGGTTGTTGTACTCGTTCAAGATTCGAGCGCTTAAAGGAACGTATGCCGAAGCGAGTACGTTCACGGCGTTTCCTTTTTTCGCCATGTAGTAGTACTCCACTCCTTCGATGGTGTTGAAAATGCCTTCTCCTTGAGTTACAACTCGGCGTTCGGAAATAGCGGAAAGAAACTCCAGACCACTCTCTTCCGGAATATCGATAAGCGCCGTCAAAGGGCGGAGGATTTTGCCTTCTGGAGACGCTTGACCAAGCCAGCTTGTATAATTTTCTACATACTTGTTGATGTCTATTATCTCCGGCATTACAAGGACATACCCGCCCTCGTTCCATTCGACTGAATACGTAGTGCTGTTCTCTTTTTTCCCCCGCTTCACGGCGAAGGTTCTGGAAACGAAAAGAGGACAGGTCATATGAGCAAAATGAAGAAGAAAATTTTCTTCAAAAGTGCCTTTGAGCTGCACACCTTCGGCGTTTGATCCTTCAGCGCCAAGCAGCAGGGAACCGGCGAGCGCTTCGGTCTCACTTCTTTTCTTTAGAAGTGCACTCCAAGTCTTTTCCGTAAACGAACATGGTGCGCCCTCTGCTCTTTCGATATAGACTCCACGGGCGGCAGGTTTTCCTCGGTAGGTGCACCAAAGCATATCCCGCCAGAGCTTGAGTTTTTTCTCTCCTTCCTTGTCGTCCGGCAACGCTCCTTTTAATGCGGCGCCCTTGGGGACAGTGATTTCATAAACAAAGACCTTCTCTATCTTCTTCTTTCCGTCTTTTTCCGTTGTTCTTTCGCGTGTTTCTATGGCTTCCATGCCGTTCCACTTTGTCGTGCTTTCGACCTCTATTTTCTCCGCATCGTACAGCTCATCGAATAAAGATTGAAAGCTCTCTCTGGTAAAACGAAATTTCCAGATATCATCGCCTTCTTGGGTGATTTCTGGAAGTGGTTCCATCTTTCTTTCGGCCATTGTATTCACAAGGAAGACGAGTCCCGCAAGTCCCGTCTTATGTTGTGCCGACGGAAGTTGATTGAGCGCGTAGCGTAATTCTAAAACGTTTTGTGTCTCGTAATGCGCTGTCTTTTTCTTTGACACGAAGAACCCTCCTTTCCGAGTTATGATAATCAACAGAGCAAGCCAAGTTGCTCATTGTATTCGCTCTTTGTGATACGAAGGTACAGCGGCAGCCCCTTCCCCTTCTCGGTATTCTTGAATGGAGCGGGAAGTATGAGGCCGTCGACAGGTTGGCCTTCCTTACGAAGCTTCCAGTATGTCCCGATATCGCTTTCCAATATCGCCGATGCACTGTGTCCATCGATATCGCGAATCCCTTCGCCGACGCAGAAAGCGAATCCGTTCGCTTCGAGGAAGGGGAGGAGTTTTTTCATCTCGCGCGTTGTAGGCGAAAACTTCTCCAGAAGTTCCTGGAGGTCTGTCTGGCTGATGAATTTTCCGTCGATCTCGTTTATAAACGCTTCTACATTCTTCATATCTTCTTTGGAATAAGGAAGCTCTTTTTCGGGGGGATAGAGAAGTACCTTTCCGATTTTGTCCACTTTCGCTTTTCTGTTGCACCGCCCCATTCTTTGGATGAGCGCGGTCAACGGCGCGAATTCCGATATCAGGAGCGCAGCGCTCAGATCGAGGCTCATCTCACACACCTGCGTCGTGACGGCGATCATGGGACCGTCCGCACGGAAGGCTGTGATCAGTTCTTTATGTCTTGCATGCCTGTCTTTGAGACGAAAACGACTGTGATAACAGATCACTTTGGCTTTCGGAAGGAGGGAAGAAAGTTCTTCGGCAACCGCTTGGCATCGTTTTACCGTGTTGACAACCCAGAGGATTTTTTCTCCTTTCCTCCAGGCTTCGGCAGCTTCCTCTAGAGCGGCTTCCTTGGTGGTCCGGTGAATTCTATAGCGCAGTGCGGAGGATTTCTCCCAAAGGTCAGAAAAGTCCTGAGGGTTCTTGGGAAATATCTCCAAGCCGCTTTCTCTAAGTTGTTCCAGTCTGTTAGGTGGAAGGCTGGCGGTCATGCACAGAGCGGGGACGTCGAATTCTCGAAGGAATCCGAGCAGTGCGGAGAAGAGTCGCGTGTCGAAGCTGTGGACTTCATCGAAAACGATGGCGCTCTCGGCGAGAAGAGGAAGGAGACAGGATGAACGGTAGTCGTGCCCCATGAAACCGAGAAACTGATCGACGGTGGCGCTGAAAAGGCGCTTTTGCCAGAAACCTACGGCGAAAAGGCGGTCGTTGGCGAGGAAATCCTTCTCTGAGCGTGAATCTGGATTATCGAACATCTCTTGCAGTTCGTAAGCGGACGTTCCGTGGAGCAATGCTCCGTCCGTTTCGGGCGCCCATGCGACGTAGTCTTTGAATCCTTCGGTTGCGGTGGCTCTGGTTGGATAAAGAAAGATGAAGCGCCTGATAGTCCGTCGTGATGCGACGCCCATTCCCCACTTCCATGCAGCGAGCGTCTTCCCGCTGCCGCAGGAGGCGAGCAGCAAAGCACGGTCGGAGAGATTGGCGGCTTTGAGTTGGAAATCGGAAAAGGTAAAGTTTATCTTCTCCGTGGTTTCTATCTGCTTACGTCGTGGAGATACGATTTTTTCTTCAATCTGTTCTTCAGTAAGTACATTTTTGTTGTTGAAAGCCTCGGCAATCCACTGCCCCAAAGGAAGAAAGACGGATCTCTCCATCTCCCGCGCAAGGCCGGAACCGGCCGCATCCGCGAGAATGAGCGCGGTTCGGACGGCGCGAAGGAGTTCTGTGCGTCTCTCGTCTTCTTTGAAAAAACGTTCCAGATCGGTTTCAATGACTTCAAAATCATCCGAAATTTCTCCGATATGGATGCGCGACGGGATGTTGATTTCGGGAAAAGATGGAATGGAAAGTTGTGAAGCAAAAAGGACGAGAATGTCGCGTATGCCGTCGGGGAGGAGGGGAACAACAGGTTTTTCCCAATCAGCAGTTTCCAAAATCCCTCTTTTTAGCTTCAAATGATGTCCCATTACCGAGGCTCTTATAATTTGGAAATTCGTGTTTTCCAGTGATTCCAGAAAACCTCTGAAAGACTTGAGACTCAGTATCCATCCACCGATGAACTCGTGACGGAGCGATTGTCCGCCGCCTCTTGTCACCGCGTCCAGGAAGTGAGCATTTGATTTTCCGAGGTCGTGAAGGATGATCGCTATTCGTACACATTGATAAAATGTTGCGTAGTCCGATTCGGGAATGCGGAAAAATCGGAGCCACTGTTTCGCGAACAGTGTGGGATTTTCAGCGTCTCCGAAAAGAGCAAAAAAAGCCTCAAGCACGTCCAGCGTATGTTGTCGGAGTGTTTTTTTATGTTCTTGTCCGTCGATGAAGATGCTTTTTTTCGCCAGAATTTCCACTGGTTCACATCCTATCGCAATGGAACGAAAATGCCGCACCCCATGCTTCTGCGGCCTCCGATACCCTGAGTTTGCAGTCGAAGAGATTCTTCAGCGGTTAGTTCGGTGACGACAAGAGAGAATCCGACCACGTTTCTCCCCTTTATATCAAGCGTACGCTTTACAAAGGGAGATCGAGCGAGGTTGTCAGTCCTTCTTTCCGTCGAAACGGGGCTTCTTCTCGTGACAAGATGCGCCATGGCTCCGATGTCAAGTTCGTGAAGCTGTCTGTGTGCGGCGTCGAGAAACTCGGTCGGTGTCGTAAATCCTTTGATGGTGACAAGACGGCTCCATAGCGCAACGGCGGGAATAAGTTTGCGCGACGAAGGAATGCCGACGGAAATGCTATGATTGCCGATGTTGAGCTGTTTGCCGCATAGCTCCAGATAGTCGGCGACCCTGTCGGCCGCAATCCTGAGAATCAGCTTGCTTCCGCCATTGATGACAAGCATTCTCCCGCAGCAAAGAGTTCCGGAAATAGGGTGAACCCCAGTGTTGCCGCGTTGTTTCTCGTCGTGATGAAATGGTAAGAGGTCCGAAAGCGCCGAGTGAAGATAATACCCGTGATCGGCAGGGATTTTGTCGCCGGAGACCGAAAACATAAGATCGAGCAAAACCTGTCAGCTCCCTTCGTGTGACATTACGCTCTATTGCCGGTTTATTCGCTACGTTTTTTACCATCACAATAAATATATCATATTTAATTGGATGCTATCCCTTTATTTTAAATTTGTCAAGAGTTAATTTTTAAATGTTTAAAAAGTTTTTTTTTGAGGGGCGCTGAGATATTATTCTATTCGGGATGAATTTTCTTGGGATGCCGCTGCTCCAATAAGAGCGAAGGCGTTGAGCACTATTTCTTGTGCGTTGTCGAGAGTTCATCGACTTTTATTTCACCCTCTGACAGCCGAAAGGCGTTTTGATTGCAATGTAAATTTGGAAATGAGAAGTTGCTCTTTTTATTGATAGAGTTCTAGGACCCTCTACCCCACCCCCGCGCCTTTCATACATCACCGCTCCTCTGCGGCGGATATGATCAAGCAGGGCTTGGTTGGCGATCATGGAGTGGATCGCGACGTCGAAGGAGTAGGGGACCGGAAGTTCGTCGAGTTCGCGCACAATGCTATAGAGGACGCGCTCGGTCAGGCCGTCGCCTCCCTGGAGTGCCAGGTCGATGTCCGACCCTCTTCTATCGTTGCCCTTGGCTCGCGATCCGTAGAGTATGACGCGCTCGACTTCCGGATGGCGAGCGAAGACGGCGGCGATCATCGCTATGGTCTCTTCCGGGAGGCCGTACCGTTCGTTCATGATGTGGCCGTTTCTTTGAAGCGCTCCATCGCGGCTGGCGATCATGTCTATCTAGTCGTCATAGGCTGTTCACCCTATTTCCTCACCAGCAACAGGGGCGCGAGCAACAGGAGGAACAGAGCGGACGGGCTGCCGGCGGAACATCCCGAGCTGCTGCCGCTTCTCGGGTACGGTAACGGAAGCGGGGGCTCTCTCTCGTTGAGCAGCCAGGTTGTCGCGCTTTGCGCCCCTGCTGTGCCGCCCGTTGCGGCGGCGAAGCGGAGGAGTGGGTAGTGAAAATCTGCGAACTCGTCGCCCGGCTGCGGGGAGTATTTTTCGATGCTCCACCCCTCGAACGTGGCGAGGCTCTCCATTTCCGCGGTCGATTTCGGGATGCCGTCGCCGATGCTCCGGTTG
>Ga0334886_1000383_pt1 | contig 70789 bp, 64 predicted proteins | sample GraSluR1_MG_9_FD_207232 | JGI IMG/M metagenome (GOLD analysis project Ga0334886, IMG submission 207232) | Sludge microbial communities from methane-producing bioreactor in Wageningen University, Netherlands - Granular Sludge_27_06-R1 | ecosystem: Engineered > Bioreactor > Anaerobic >... | reverse complement strand
GGTTTCAAGCTTGATCGAAAAGCTAAAGAGCAAAGGGCAAAAGTGACGTGAACTCGTCCATGTCCAGCATCAGTATAAGACCTGAGTTTCAACTCAGGGATTAGCAGGTGGACAGTTTTATCCCGCCATGATTGGACAGATTTAGACCGCCAGTGGCACCAAACCACCAGCCATAGCGAGCGATGGAAACGATAGCTATCCGGAAGCGATGCTTGAAACATGGGGGAAGATACCGGAATACGCTGGTCGAGGACGACCGCCTACCCTTAAACAACCACAACCTGAGTGGAAATGTCTTCAGGTAACTAAGCACCGCTCAGGTGGACGACTAATCGGCATCACTCACCGAGTAGTCTTTGGCAATCCAAAAGAAGTTCCCAATCTGATGGGCCTTAACACATCTTATGTCGAAAGAACAAATCTTACCTCACGGCAGATGAACGGCCGAATGATTCGAAAGACACTATCATTCTCCAAAAGAGAGAAGATGCTTGTGGCATCTTGCGTCTGGGAGTATTGGGTTTACAACCTGACAAGACCTGTTAAATCATTGAGAGTCGAAGTTTTATGACGGCCAACGTCGCTGGAAATCAAGATCGCCTGCCACGGCGGCAGGCCTTACAGATCATATCTGGACGATTGAAGAGCTTATGAGGACTGTCGCGGTCCCTTATTGTATCAACTCAAAATAGGGAGACTACCTGAGAATAAGATGCGGGATTACAGGGCGTCCGTAATTACAGCGAATTCGGTACGTTGCCGTCTTTGGCAAACGAAGCCCAGTCCGTTCAGGGTCATAGCTTCTATCGAGCATTGAATTCTCCATAATTGCTACTCCTAAAGAACCGCATATAACGGAATATTTAATGAAAATGATATATTTAGAAGGTCTTTGGTGGCCAATAGAAATATATATTTCAATGAACGGGTACAAGATATGAGTACCCTTAACAGGCATACGTCACATCCTGCGGTCAAGAGCGGAGATCTGTATTTTAATGCTAACAATTATTTGGAGTCCATAAATTATTATGACAAAGCCCTTCAAATGGGTGAGGATAATCTGGAAGCGCTGATGGGCAAAGGCTTTGCTCTGAGAGAAATCGGGAAATTTTTAGATGCCATACAATGCTTTGATGAATATATAAAATATAGTAAAGAGCTGCATCAAAAAATAGATGGATTTCTATATAAAGGATACACATATATTAGCACGGGAGCATATATGGAGGCTTCTGAGAGTTTTGATAAATGTATAGAGATTGATAGGAAGGCCACTGTGGGAGCATATATTGGATTAGGACTAGTAAATGATTACTTGGGTGCTTATCACGAAGCCATTCGATTTTACAATAAAGCGTTAGGTGGTAGAAAGGATAAACATTTTGCCTTTATATATACAAATAAAGGAAATGTATTTCATAGGTTGGGCCGGGATTATGAAGCCATCGACAGTTATTCCACAGCTTTATCATTTGATAAGAATGAATTAGGGGCGCTAATCGGAAAAATGGTATATTATAATAAGTGTGGAAGATACAATGAGGCGAATGAATATTATAAACAAGCTTTGAATGTAGATCCAAATTTCGTAGTGCTTAGTCATATTAGCAGAGGCATATCTTTACACTTAGACTCTAAATACGACGAAGTTCTTCAGGAATATGACAAAGCCATTGAAGTAAGTTCCAAATATGAAGTCGCGTTGCAGTACGCCTCGCTAATATATATAAATAAAGGCTTATTTCTCTATTCAATAGACAAATACAACGAAGCGATAGATTGCTTTAATGAGGCCCTCAAAAAAGATACAACTTATAGTATATTATCCTGGATCGGAATCGGAGCATCTCAAGAAAAGTTATCGAATTCGAAATTAGCTATTGAATACTATAATAAGGCAACGGACTCAGATCCAAATTTGGAGATGGCATCATTAAATAACATTTTATACATAAATAATGAAAGAGGTTATGAGGAGGGTTATTTCTGTGAAGCGTTTAACAACAGATTATTAAATAAAATTATAAGACGAATGAGAATGAGATTAAGCAGTCCCGTAATGGATTTGGATTTTGAAGATATTGCTTTGGGCGGATATCACGAGAAAGAGATGACTCGTGAACATCTACAAGAGATTAAGGGAACAACCCTAGAGGTAGGTATTGCGGGTGAAGAGATCATAAATGCTTACTTCAGATCCCTATGCAAAGATGGAAAAATAAAATGGTGTAAGTGGATTTCTAAATATAATGCAAACTCTCCATACGATTTTTGGATAGAAAACTGCGATAATGAGAAAATTAATATTGATGTTAAATCCACGCGAGGTGAATTTGACCGCCTAATTCATATATCTTATGGAGAATTAAAAATAATGTGTCATGGAGATAGAAGATATGATATCTACAGAGTATATAAGTTAAATGATGATAACGCAAAGCTGAGGATTGCATCTGATATGAGATCGTTCGCGTCTATCGTACTCGAAAAATTTGAAACCCTGCCAGCAGGAGTTACCTCTGATAGCATATCAGTTGACACTTCAATTTTAAAATTTGGCCTAGAAGTTGTGATCCATAAGTAATCAAATCCTATTTTTTTGTAGGGATCAAGCTCCTCCTTTCGCACATATCCGGGAGGCTTCTACAGCCACCAAAGCCACCTACAGTGGCCGGTTCCTGGTGACAGTGGTATTGGACTATATCCGGAGCTGTGGTCCATTAATACCCTCGTTTTTCAAATATGCTATTAGAAAGAATGGATCCTCGCTGATTAGTGTGGTTGGATTTAAGGGATCACCAATCCGGTAGCTTGGCCCCCATAACTTCATGACTGCTGGGAATAGGGATGATCATGAGATGTATCGTTACCTTCTGACTCAGGAACGGGGTTCATGGCAGGTATTCACATGTTCGAGTCCGCTTGTCGCTATCCTGACGTTACCCACACTAAAATAGTGAAGAGCCTTTATATTTGGCATGTTTTTTTAACATTTATATGTTGAAATGTATTAATTTAATGATTTTATGGTGGTTTACAAACCTTACACGGTACATAGCCACGCGCTCTTGCATCCGCAGAACTAGAAAACCATATTTCATTTCTAGGGAGAATTTTTTCTGCCCATCTACAATTTGGATTATGATATTTGTCTGAGTCAGTAGATCCTACGTATTTTCTTCCACTTGATGCCGATTTCGTATACGTAGCGGAAGTTGTACGAGTATTGGAAGGGGTATATGAACTTGTTTGGGTGGTTGATGGGGTAGACGTGGCAATTGTAGACGGAGAACCTGTTGTAGATGGAGAACCTGTTGCAGATGTAGTAGCAGCTTTAGTTGTTGGTGAAGAGTCTTCTTTATTATCCGTAGATACCTTTTCGATTTCGTCGAGACTCTTTGACGTAGCAATCTTACTGCTTTCGGAATATATAGAAGTTTTCGTTGTTTCAGCTGTGGGCTGATTAGAAGTGGAGGTTTTCTTAGTGGTTTCCTCTTTCGCGGTTGTGGGAATTGCATAGTCTCTTTCACGTCCAACCCCACAATGATCAATCAATTCCTTTTGTCTTGTCGTGAGATGACTAACTCCATTTTGCCAGTATATTGCCCTAGCCCTATTGAGTTCGTCTTTAATAGCGCTGCAATCAATTTTCTCACTATTATCTTCTAACTTAATTTTTTCCTTGGGATCAGCGGGTGAAGATGCTTTAATGGTGGTGGTTGTGACACTGCTACTTTCATCCACATCGGAACTTGGGAGTATGGCACCCAACACCGTGAGTGCAAGAAAGGTGTAAACTACATATCCTTATACCCGCACACCACATCTCAATAATCTAGTTTAAACCTTTCGGGTTTATTCAAATATATTTTTTTCATTATGTACTGGTACGTGTTTAGCTCCCTCTATTAGGTCCATTGATGCTGGTTTCTTCAATTAGGCACGCGGATCAACAAATTCTTTCGAATCGAAAACCGATAACTATTGCCCATGTTGGCTTGCACTTGCCGTTTCAAAGTGACCATGCCAGACATCATGAAATCGATTTACTGATGCTGATTGAGCAGAACCGTCGTTCCGCATTAACGGTCTAATCTCCAAACATTTTCCCTATAATTTATAGCAAAGATTTATTAAATATCCTGTTATATCCCGTCTTTTAGGGGTAGCAATTATGGAGATAAGGACTCTTCCACCTAGAATAAAATTAAAAATTCTTGCTTTGGAAGTGGAGTTAGATATAAATAGCCATTACACGGTCAACATGTTATGAGATCACAAAGGAGACGACCAGCTATTTCCTTGCTAATTTGGTTTGTTCTCTTTTGCTCCTGTGTCTATGCAGCTTCTTCAAACGAAGAGAATGAATCGATAACTTATAAAATTGTAGATCCTAAAACTACAATTACGGAAAACTGGATTTACATATTCGGTACATTTTTTCTTGGAATATGTGCAATTTTTGCACCATATCTTTCGGAGGAAATAAAAAGACGGAGATTTGCGCCAGAAATAGAAATAATTTTCGATCTATCGCCACCATTTTGCTATAAAACAAGCCGAATTTCCGGTATGCATAGTGTGAGAGAATTCTATTATTTTCGTTTTGGTGTCTTAAACAAAGGAAGATCTAAAGCTAAAAATTGTGAGGTAGTTTTAGAGAATGTCCTGGCTGGAGATAAAACTGTGAAGCCGGGAAATTATAAAGATATTTCTTTTGTAAATATGAATTGGTCGACTACTTCGTCCCGTAGAGAGGTATCAGGCGATGTATTTGTTGATATAAATCCGAATCGAACACGTTATTGCAATCTTTGCTTTGTGAATGGGCATATTAAGAATGATTTTAATGAGGATTTCCGTCAAGAACTCCAGAGAATAAAGGGAGTGGAAGATCCCATTCCTTTTAAGTTATGTGCCAATGAAATATTATTCACATCAAATAACTCATTCCCTCCAGGGAAATATGAAATTCAATTAGGATTATATTCTGAAAATGCGGGACACCAAAAAATAATTTTTGAGATTTCATGGTCCGGGAAATTACGCGAAAACGAAGTTAAAATGTTTAATGAAATGGTAATACATTCAAAATGAAATATTTAAAGTATTACAGAAACAAATGAGCTATAGAGGAGTAGCAAGTTGTTCCACTTATCAATATCATCCAGATTCTATGCAATTTCTATCAAAGGATTTCATAAAACCTCTGCATCGGGAGGTTACCGGTGAGGACCTCGGCAGAGAAGCCCAGGAGCCCCTGCCTCTTCACGAGGTAGGTGAGATAGGAGAGGAGCTCGCCGCCGACCCCCTTGCCCTTGAAGCCGTCTCTTACGACTAAAGCGACGTCGGAGGTGTGCATATCGGGATTAAGGCTGTACTGGCCGACGCCGACGACCGTCTACTGCTCGCGCTCCTCCTCGATGACCGCCAGAATCACCATGTACCGGGAGTAGTCGACGGCGACGAACTCCTGCCTCACCTCTCGGGGGACGTGTTTTCCCGCAGAGATGAACCGGCTGTAGAGGCTTTCATCGGATAGGCTGTAGAAGAAGTCCTTGATCAGCGGCTCATCGCTGATCCTTACGGGCCGCAGAAGGATCTCTTGGGAAGAGCGGGTCGTACTGTGGATCGCGAGGTGTTCGTGGTACTCGCCGCGTTTTCCGGGGATGAAGGGCTGGTCTCTGTAGATTAAGTTCAGCCTCTTCGCCTCCTATATCAGCCAGGGCTTGAAGTCGGGTGGGCCATTGAAATCGGTTCCATGGCCCTCTCCAGTATGTTCTTTTCCTGGAGGTAGGCGATCCCCCGCTCGGTGACCACGTACTGGACGTCCCCCCTCGTCAGTGTCACCCCCGATCCGGAGACAGGGAAGGGCGGTTTTTTTCCTACCAAGTATGCTATTTTTATTCAACACAATATTTTAAAATCTCTAATTGAATCCCGGGGGGATTTTGCGCCAGATATCCGATACTGGCTCCTGGAATGTTATCCGCTCCAGGCGGGGCGCTGGTGACCCTGAGGGCAAGCTTGGCGGGGACGATCCCCTCCTATTCCGACTTTGCCCTCGAAGACCACCGACCACCCCCCAAAGGATGAATTCTATGCAACATCGAGAATAACACCGGGCCTGCGCTGTTATGTTGAGGTTATTATAATTTGTTTAGAATTCAGTTGCGTTATCGGTGAATGGACCGAAGCATATCGATAATTGGCTAAAATCGGGTTCTTCGAAACTAATATGGAAAAATTTTTAAAAGTTTTTTACAGGTCTCTCCGAAAGAACGGTGAGAAAGGGCCGGGGTTATCGGGCCTTTAGGAGGATATCCCTCCGAAGGTTCCATAGGAGGCACACGGAGAGGTTCCCAGAGAGGTCCGGTTGGAAGTCCAGGACGATCCTCAGGACGAGAGCTAACGTCCAGGAGAGAAGACCAGAAAGGCGACGGGAAGTAGGGCAAACCGCCGCCTTCAGGGGTGGAAGCCTACACCCCTGCGCAAGCAAGCATTATGGCAAGTGCTACATTCATCTGCTATTATAAGAGCATCGCGATGGCCTCGACGGGTCTTGTGTTGTCCGCTTCGATATGGGCAGAGGTGTCTCAGACTCCTTCGATTTACGCGAAACGCGCAAAATGTTGGTAAACGCCCATCAAATTTGACAGTATCGAATAAACCAATAGCAGTCGACTAAACTCGTCAACACGACGGTGGTGAGGGGTGCTGACTACATATTTGTGTATTCGTATGCATCAACAACAAATTGCCTATTTATATACACAAATTTACTCATTTTTACAGTTTCTAGGGCGCGAACAAGCTATAAATGCAAACAAAAGGCCGGTTAAACTTATATGGGTGGGGCGTGATCTGGGTTACATCGCATTGGGTGATTGTGAAGCAACCGCCAGGAACGTGACAGACATGCGTTGGGACAAAACCACAAATCCGGAATTGAAGAACGTTCGGGTGACTGTCTACACCCAGAGGCAAATCGTAGAGCGCTACCAAGCAATTGCACGAAAGATGAATATTCCGATGTCGATATTCGCCGGGGCACTATTGGAAATCGGCTTCGAGAAGTTCATGGAAAACCCGGGAATACTGCTGGAGGGATTTGAGGATGAATAGAAAAGAGGGGATCGGGGTTCCCGCCCCGAAACACCAAAAACTCCTACCACGAAGTATTGGATTACTATTCTCTCGCCTTGTATATAAATTAGTCGGTGGGCCGGAGGGTGGCGAAAATGGCCGCTGAGGCGAGGAGAGAGGCCATGGTCGCGGAGGGGGACCTAGCCCCCATCGCGGAGTATCCAACCCTGTGGCGCAAGTGGCCCCAGGTACAGACACGCAAAGAGATCGCCCGCGGTGACCCGCCTAGGTTCTGGGATCTCCACTATCCGAATCCCGGCCCGTGGCCCCAAAATCTACGTGACCGCCGCTTGCGGTTCGTGAGCCTGGGGGAGCATGGGGACGATTATATCGAACGTGGTGGGGAGATCGGCCTGGGCTGGGTGGGCAGTAAAATCCCGCGCCGTCGGGGTTGGCTCGAAGAAGATATCCGCGGCGATGATCCCCGACTGCCCCGGGCGCGGACGGTCGGAAACATCGGGATTAAGGCCACAAACGAGCTTGCGGTTGTCGATATCGATGACGTGAAAACTCTCGAACGACTTCAGCGGGCCGGGCTCCTTCCAAAAACATTTACGGTGAGAACCGGCAGCGGGGGGTTCCATTTATATTATTGGGCCGAGTTTCTGGGCCGCAAAATTGTCTTCAACGCCCCGCCGACGGCGGATATCCCTCAAAATGAGCGGCACCTCGGTGAGGTCCAGTGCGGCGACGTCTACGTTGTGGCCCCGGGCTCGCTCCACCCGAACGGTAAAAAATATGTGATTGTCGACGATATCCCGATCGCCACCCTCACCCCCGAGGATCTCGATGGCTTTCTGGAGGGGCTGGAGGTTAATGGCGCAATTTGGGATAAAACCGATAGCAAGCGGTTCACGAAGCAGGCAAAAAAGACCCCCAAACTGGTGAGGGAAGGGAGAGGGGCACTGGCTGACGGGCCGGATGATGGGGCCAATACCGACCAGGGTGGACACGGGCACAATCTAAACAATCTCATCGCCCATATCCCGATAACCGCCATCTTGGAAACCGGGTCCAACCCATGGCACGGCTCAACCACCGGAAACAATTTACATGTCAATCCCGTGACCGGCGAGTGGTACTGCTTCCGATGTGGTATCGGCGGTAAGATCGTGGAGGCGCTGTATATCGAATACAAAAGAGCCGCATCAAACCCCGAATATACTTGCGCTATCCATGACCACGAAAACATAAAAAGGGAATTTAGAAATTTCGTCCCGTGGGCCGGCAATTGGGCCGCTGAGCGCGGATTCGAATTCCCATCAGACGACGAAATTTTCCCGAAGCGGGCCGCCCGAGTAACAGGTCCAACGATCCCCGCTTCGGGGTTCGCAGCGGCATTCGACGCCGAATTTTCAGATCCCGAGACAAGCCAGCTCTTCGTCTGGGGGGTTCCCCGGATCGGCAAGACCCATCTCGCCATGGAGCGGCTGGTCGAGGCCGGCGGCGGGGTATCCATCGCGCCGACGCACAACATATTGGCGCACATGATCCGGATTTTCGGCGAGCGGGGGGGGATGGGGGGCGTCCACCTAGAGGGGAAAACGCGATCATGTAGTCGCAAGACCAAAGAGCGCTGGACAAACTGCGATCGCTGCCCGCTCTACCCAAAAACTCCGGGGAAGATGATGGATCTTCAGCGCTACGCCGAGGGGCTTGTTGGAAGGGGCGAGATATGCCTCACCGAGAAGGATATCAACAGCAAGTACTGCCCCCATTACGCGCTGTGGGAGGCGGCCAAGAAAGCAGAGTACGTCTTCACCGTGCCACAACTCGCCAAAAAGATTTGTGCCGAGAGGGAGATATTTGATGACGACCTCCTAGTCATCGACGAAGAGGGAGCGGCCCGGCAGTTCTTCGCGAGAGCGGTACCCGTCACCTCCCCAAGGGGCAAAATGGTTGATGACCATCTCGGCAGTCTGAGCGAGCACCTCGCGAAGTTGGCTGAGATTATCGAGATCGGCGAACGCACCTCGGGGGTCGAGAAGGCGGTTAGCGGGCTGGTGGGGCAGTTCGCGGAGGTTCGTGGGATCATCGAGCGTATCTATGCGCTCACCCCGGCCCAGCAGAAAGAGGGTGCCGAAGCGTCTCTCATGGCCGATTTGCGAGCCAGGCTCGTAAAAATGCAGGACTCCACCACACCCGAAATGCGAGGGGCGGTCATAGCGTACATCGAAGAGCGGAGTCGCGGATATCGCCCGGGGGCAGACGAGCCCTCTCCTGGGGAACTTATACGGGCGATTCTATATAATTATCCAGAGGTGCCGTGTGGGTGGGTAAAAACGGAGCGGGGGTCGGTACTTTACATTACCGGAGATGAGGAAACACCATCGGAGGACCTTGATTGGCTCCGGGAGTTCCCAAAACGCATCCTCCTGGGTGGGCCGATGATGGGCAAACTTGGGGGCGCTATCGATCCTGAGGGGGCGAAGATACGCGTCAGCTGCCAAAAATATCCCCAAAATTATGTGGTCATTGAGATCAACGGCCCGTCGTCAGACCCCTCGGAGCCTGAGGAGGGGCGGCTGGGGCGGGACCGGAAGAAGGCGGCCTTCGAGTCGGAAATAGTGATGCGGAGCCTCGACCACATCACCGAAGCCGAAGCGGGGTCATCGGAGGGCGAAAGGATTCTTCACGGCGTCGGGGTTCTCTCAGGGTCGCGCAGCGGCCAAGCCGATGCCTGCGGGTTTGTCGACGGCGACCGGCTACTCCCGGTCAGGCGGAGCAGTAGGCTGGATTTGTTAGGGCATTGGCATTCAGGCTATACGCCCGGACTATTCGCGAATAGTACCCAGGCTCGCGGGGTGGATGTCCCCGAGGTCAATACTAGCGTGGTGGAGTCGCTAGGATTTTTGACCCCCTACTGGACCCTTCGGGCACAGATTCCAAAGCCCGGCGATAGTGCTGGGAGGGGCGAGTGGGAGGAATGGCTCAGCAAGGTAGAGCCGGCACATAGCGAAAGGCGGGCAATCGTCAGCGATGAGGCCGCAAATTTAGTGCTTCGTACCTCCCCAATTCACGGCCATTTTGAGGACCAACCCAAGATAATCGTTATCGGCGGCGAGGATCTGGCGTATGTGGAGGATAAATTCCTGGAGGAGAATATAATCAGGAGCAGCGACGGGCATAGCTTTACGCCCGAGTCCATCGCCACGGCGATTCGCGGTCTTGGATTGACGAGCCGCGTTACCAAAAACGCAAAGGGGTGGACCACACGCAGCGAGATCGAGGCCTCGCCCGAGGCGGTTGAGGCGGTTCGCGATGGAACTATTGCCGATCTGGTCCGCGCCACCCTGAGGGAGGAGCCGCACCCCGATGGGGAAGAGGAGGGGAAGACGGCCCGGCTACTGGAGTACCTTACACGTCGCGCATCGTGGATCGACTCGCTGGCTGACATCTTCAAGATGACGACGGACACGGTCCGGCGAATCCTGGTGGAGAACCGCGAAGTATTGGTCCACGACTCTATCGGAAAAATGAAAGTGTGGACCCACAGAGATAATCCCAACGCGGCGGCGGATATCGAAAGCACGCTGGCGCAGCGGTGCAGGTGGAGGGAGGAGAGCACTGCAAGGGGGGTTGAGGAGCGACTCTTCGAGCTCGGGATGGCGCTGGCGGATCTCCGGCTAGGACGGGGTTTTGAGCTTGTGGACGTGATGGCCATTCGGATGGTCCGTGGGATGGTGAAAAAATCGATGATCGCCGAGGAGATTGGCGGGAAGGGCGAGAAGATATACAGCTTCATCCCCCCCAGCGATGGCGGTTCTGCCAGTCCGACAGAAAAAACCACCCCCGAGAGGCCCAGTTGGTGGGTGAGCGGCCCGGTCTTCCGTGATGGTCGCGGCGATTGGTCCGCTCTGCCCGGCCCCGTCGAGTCATTCATTTATGACATACTCACTGGCAGCGGAAATGAGCCGGACATTCGCTTCTCCGTGGATGACGTGGCCGGGGTCTTGAGGCTTTGGATGTGGCGCAAGAGGCGGGCCGAGGAGGGAGGCTGGCAGGTCCCAGAGATCGGCCGGTGGGGGAGGAATGCGGCCAGGCTCGCCGGGGAGGATCTCCAGGGGATGCTCAGTGGCGGGCTCGCTGTCCGCGTGGCGCTGATGGAGTGGAGCGGAGAGACCCCCCTCTCCTCCGTCGTCGGTGCGGGGCTAATACCCCGGCTCTTGCCCCGACACACTGACCTTTATGCCCTGACGGACTGGTTCCCCGAGGAGACCTGCGGGGAGCCCTCAGATGGGGGCGGGTTTAGACAGTCGAGCCCCGAAAACGAGGGTGGGACTTACCATGATAATTTTTATGGTGCAGAAACGTCCCTTTATGGTGCTTTGCACCATAAAAATTATCAGCCTAAGCTCGTCTCTATAGATTCTCATGAGAATCCACAAAAACAGATAGAAAAGACAGAATCAAATCTATATACATGCTCACAACCTCAGAAGAAACTCGACAATCAACCAATTAAGGAACTTGTGACCATGTCTGTAGAAGTTAACCCAATTTTCGGGTTTGATGACTTCCCCGAAATATATGACCAAACCCCCGGACAGACCCCGCCAACCACCGGCGAAATCGCCGAAAACCGCCAGTTTGCCGACCTTAGTCCACGACCAGAGACCCCCGCCGACGAGCTGGCCGGGAGCCATCAGTCCGCCGACCTTAATCCCCCCGCTGAAATAGACGACGGTACCCGGCAGTCCGCCGACCTAAGCCAAAAGCCCTACGACTACACCGGCCTCCCTGAGTATTCCCAGGTGCACGCCACCGACCTTCGCACATGGAGCCCATCCGTGTTAAACGAGGCACGTCTGGTCGCCGCCGTGATCGCCCACGACGGGAAGGAGGTCACCAAACAAACGATTGTAGCTACCTTGCAGCGGATCGTCGAGCGGTCCCCGCCGCCCGATATTGTAAAAAACACGATGTGGGCGGTCCGGGCGGTGACAGCCGCGGGGTCTCCTGTGGTAGATCCTGACTCCGCCCTCCGATTGATGGCGCAGCGGTTTGGCGGCCTCACCTACTTCCTGCTGGAGGACGAGTTGCGCTGCACGATGATCAAAGCCCGCGGGGTCATATCCACGTTGAAGGCCAACGGATGGTCTGAGGATGCGAGGGGCCGTATCCATCCGCCCAAGGAGGCGAGATGACCCCCAAATCCCCCACTCGGAAAGGGTTTAGGGCACGGAAAGACAGACCAACCCCCACCCCTGAAATCCCCGCCCCTGAATGGGCCGCTGATATCATCGATGCGCTGATGGTAGAGGACCGCCGGCGTTTTGAGGACGAACCGGCTCTGCGAAAATTCACCCGCCCCTCTGTAGTCGGCGAATTCTGGCCAATGGTCTTCCCCGCTGATATGGATGTCATCGTCACCAGAATCCCCCGAGAGCCCGTAAGCGTCCGGGGTCGTCTCCCAAACCCAACAAGACCCGTCAGTGAGGCGGACCGTGTGGCGATAGAGGAGCTTGCTAATGGTGTGGGCGTCTCAATATTGGTTGATTACGATAAACACCCCTCCTATCGAGGCCCCGGCCGGTCAGGGGTTGTAGATATCGATCCTGACCACGTTGATACTCTGGAGATCGACCCTCGTCTCCGGAGGCGGTAACGTGGTGTCCCAAGGAGAGGTACTCGCACGATTCCCGGTAGGGGCAATAATGACTAGAAAGCAGCTACGGGAGATGTTTCCAGGTAGTCGTGATGACGAGTCGCCGTGGGTGGTTCGAGCACTGCTCAAGTGGAAGCAAGTCGCCCCGGTCCGGGTTTCGGGCTCTCCTGACCAGATCATGAGGTTGCGCTAATGCCGCCTCATGGTAAGCTGAGCACGGTAACGCCGCACGGCAAGCCGGTCCTCAAATCGCCGAAATTCGATGGAAGGAGCTGGACTCGTGGTAACTCAAGCTGAATTTCTGTCACAAATCGCTATCGTCGAGACGGTTAGCCGCGTGGATCTCCTAAACCGACTCGGTATCGTGGATGATAAACGCGGTCGCGCGAGAGTAGCGCGGACCGCTGCGTATTTGCGGAAATGGCAACAAATCCAGACCGTGCTACTCGGTGAGACCGCGCGGGGTTCGCGAATCTGGGGATATAAGCGATTATGGTAGTGTTTGTATAGAACGTAGTTAGATATTGGAGTGGGATATAAATGGAATCGACAGCAGCAGAGCAGACAGTCCCTGTCCCGGAGACAGGTGGAAAAGCAGAGAACGAACCCCAGCGTCATAGCCGCCCACCGCCCAACTTCCTGCAGCCTCTGTTAGGCAAGAAGGTTCTGGCCCGGATGGTCGATGGTAGACCCATAAACGCGACGTTGGCCGGCTACAACCCCTATGAGATCGTGTTCGATATCGGCAACGGGAGGCGTCTCCTATGCTTCAAACATGCAATCTCATCGATCGAATTTGACGGCCCGAAGCAGGAGCAGTCGAACGCCAAAAAATGAGGTGGTCAGGGGTGGAATCTACAGCAGTAGACCAAACTAATGAAGTTCGCGTCCCCGAATCCCAGTTTCGGTACGAGCCGCTGTACGTAGAGCTTGAACGCCGGGCCAAGGAAGCCTCGATCCCTGGGTGGTGATTGTGGCTGTGCCCTATCACCTCCGCTCCCCGCCCGATCCCTATTTGCGGAAGGGCAGGCCCATCGTTAACCCGACCGCCTCTCCCGTCGAATCCCTCTCGGAGCTGCTGAACCGGGCCACCAGCTCCTCCTGCAACTGGACAGAGAGCATGAGAGGATTCGCCACGAGGTCCAAACTGCTCTCAGGCCGGTCCCCCAAGCGTGGAAAGGCGCACGTTTGGCGAAAGGCGACTACGACGCATCCTACGCTGAACTGCTGGCCCTATCCAAGCGGATCAACACGCTCCTGGCTGAGGATCACCCGGAGTTCATGCAGTGCAACCCCGAACCTGCGGCGAGCTTTGGGCTGGTTCAGGGTGGCGGTCAGTGGAAGAGACGGGAACGGAACAGGGACGATCCGCCGGCGAGGGGACCGAGCTTTCGATGACTTCACCGGCGTGATTTGGGCGGCTCGCCCTCTCCCCCTTTCCTCGTCGGATTATATACTGTATAGGCATTTATGGCCCCGCCTCCTCTATCCGTACGTCTACCAGTCATGAAAATTTTCACGAAAATGAGGTACGGCTGCCGGTATACGTACCATTTCTGTCATAATCGTGAGCCTCTGACGCATTTCTGATGCTAAGCCGGCTGCACCGATTGAGAAATATCAGAAAACGGCCCTGGTTATATTCAAAAAGAATAGCTATCGGTGTTTTTTGTACTGCTGGTATCTTCATGTCTCCCGGTAGGAACACTACCGCCGCTGATGGTACAAGCTAGTTGGTACAAGCCGTTGGTACGCGCCGACAAAACGATTCAGCGAATCATGTAAGCATGATAAAAACGCTATGCAGTTATGTATTTTGATATAACTCTAGGATACGGTAGGATGCTACCGCCTACAACCCCCCCTGCAAACCAACGGAGTACCAGCTCTCGGCGCGTTTTGTGGTATATGGAACATCGGAATATATTTATATCATGACATGTACCTTAGTTCAGTAATCATGCCCACCAAAAACGTGATCGTACGGTGCGCAGCTTGTGGGGCAACCTGGGTCTCAACGGCTCGAAGCCCCCGATGCGCCTCTCGGAGCTGTCGAAGTAGCAATGTCCAGCGCCTCACCGTGGCCGAGGTTGAGGCCACGATTGAAGACCTTATTAACTGTCTTAATGAATTTGATAAAGATACCTACTACGCCCTTGTGAAAATCGACGACGAGCAATATCAGAAGCTCCCCGCGGACTTCGACCTCTCGGAGATCCTGACCGAGGCGATAGATGCGGACGAGGAGGACGAAGAGCCCGAAGAGGACGAAGACGAGGACGGAGTGGAGGTCGAAGACGACGAAGAGGTCGAAGAGGACGAGTCCTCGCTGGACAGGGCCATCAGGATGGTCGATAAGGAGTGGGATTGTTTATGGGCCATACGGGAGCAGCTGCGGCTACTTCCTCCCGACGAAACCCGAAGCCGGGTCGCCCTGACCGAGTTGGAGGTGGAATTTGATATTTTGTCACGGCGACTTTCCGCGTTGAAGCGGGTTCGAGATGATTACGCCGATGCCCCGGCTGACGACAACCGCGCGGAGGGGAAAAGCTGATGTCCCCTGATATACCCGTCCCCACCCTCGCGCCAGTCCCCGCCGCTCCCACGGGTTTTTGGGCCAACAATTCCTGCAGGTGGACCATGCACGTCAATGTCGCGTTTCTCGTAGCCAGCCTCGTGATCGTGTATTTGATTCATACTTGGAGGCAGGAGAAAGGATGCGCGTGCAAGCTGAAAGCGCTTGAAGAGGAGAGGTCGAAGAGCAGGTAAAGCGTGCCCCCAGCGCCTCACCCGTGGCGGATCACCGGCCCGGAGATAGTCCAGGACCCCCAGGACGAGAGCCCAAAGGATCGCAGGAGAGGCTTGAATAACGAGGTCTAAAAAAAACGGACGGGAGGAGGATCAACGCTCGGACCTCATCTTTTTTTATCCTACACCGGTTAGACTGGCGAGGAGGGGATCGATTCTGATCTCCACGGCATCAGCTCCGACGCGGTCCTCTATCGCCCTTTGCGCAGTGCCCAGGCTTGTCAGTGCATATGGATTTTCGGGTTCAAGCCGGAGAGCCTCTTCGCAAGCCACAACGGCCTCACCGTACCTTCCCAAAAAAAAGAGCGCTGTGCCCTTACCATTCCACGCATCAACATTTCCTGGAACGCTGATAATCGCGCGATCATACAATTCAAGCGCTCTCTCGAAGGACCAGTTGGAGTCGGGCCATTTAGAGAGCCCGTACATCACGTGGCCATCTCCAGCATTGCGAGCGACGCACCACCCCATGCGAGCGGCATAGGTTATGACCATTTCCTCCACCGCCCTGCGGTCCACCCATGCCCCGGCGTCCAACGCCTTGCCGATATCCTCTATACTCACATAATAGTTATAGTCACTCCAGCCGTCGGTCTTGACAAATAGGACGCGACCATTACTCGCCCCGACTGGGCGGAATCCTTCTTCCAGCCACCCATACTCAGGTTTTCCAAGCTCATGCCGATACTGATCGCCCCAGTCCCCGATTACTACTGGTATTTGTCCAGATACTGGTATCGGCAGCGATGTAAGCGCCGCCAGCGCCAGCACCACGAGAATCTGTTTCAGTTTCCTATCCATCACCAGCCCCGCCCCCTCCCGTCCTCGACCGCCTGGCGGGCATCGGCCCAATCTGCCAATGCATCGGGATTCTCGGGATCGAGCCTGATAACCTCTTCGTAAGCCTGGGCGGCCTCCTCATACTCCCCCAAGAAATAGAGAGCCGAGCCCTTCCCGTACCAAGCATCGACATTTCCGGGATCGCACTCAATAGCCCGGTTAAACAAAACTAATGCCTGCTGGAATGACCAATTGGTGGACCAGGGATCTTCGGACCATGTCGCCAGCCCGCGCATCACGTATCCATTCCCCGCGTAATGTGCAAGACATCTCCCAGCCGCCTGCTCTGCTGCGCTTAGAATACCCTCCACATGCGTACCTTCCGGCCACGCGCCTAAAGTTAGTACCGGTATAATCTCACCAACGGGGACGATATAATCATAATCATCCCAACCACCACTCTTGACAAATACGACGGAACTACCCAACACCCCCGCTGGTGCAAATCCCTCCCCCAGCCACCCATACTCAGGTTTTCCAAGATCAGACCGGTACTGATCACCCCAGTCCCCGATTACTACTGGTATTTGTCCGCATACTGGTATCAGCAGCGATGTAAGTGCTATCATCAAAGCCAAAATCGGTTTCATCTTCATAGGTCATTCCTTACCGATATACCACTCTTCCAGGCGTCACCGATTGGCTCGGGTTGTAGGTGAACTCATAGGTGGGCTCGATGACAACATTTCCCAACCCTGGTATGTGGTAGTCCTGTCGGTATGTCACAGTAGTTGTTTTTTCTGCGGACGATGTCAGTCGATTGTATTCGACAAGGTATGTTTGATATTCGCGGTACATGCCTAACTGGTAAAAAGCGAGAGCTGTATTACCCCACGATGGGGCGTGGGTGATGTCAAGAGCCAGAGCTTGCTCGTAGTACCAAAGTGCGGCGTGTAGATACGCGGCTCGCTCGAAGTCGGCGAGATCCGTCCCTTCTAGTCCCATGCGATGGTGGACACACCCCAACATATGGGTAGCTAGCATATGGCTTGGATTGGACTTAATGGCCCGACCGTAAGCCTCTGCAGCCTCGTAATACTTTCCCTCATTATATAGAGAATTGCCCTTGAGATACCACCCATCTCCAGGTACTTGCCCACACACCGGCATAGCCACCACCGCCAGCACTACCAGCGCCGCTAAAATCGGTTTCAATCGCATTTTAGTCTCTCCTCCTTCAAGCAAGGTGGTCCCGACAGGCGAAAAGCTTTTCGATGCTCACCGAACCGGCCCACATATCCGGCCGCCGAGAGGGTGAATAGAGGAGGATGGAGACAGACCCCTCGGCGACTGTCGGAGCGGAGGAGATCGCCTCCACCGCCACGCCTGGCGAGGATAGCCGGCCCGGAGATAGTCAAGGACCTCCAGGGAGAGACCCCCCCCGGGATCGCAGGAGAGCTTAAAATATCGATGTCGAATAAAAAAGAGAATGGGGGAGGGGAGAATCACCAGACCCGCCAGCGGCTTGCCTATCAGACGGGACCTAATCTAATAGAAGAACGGCGCGCGGTCAAATTTTAGATCGTCATGACTTGGACCGAGTACTGTATCGATTAGTAGGTTCGCTAATGTGGCTAATTCGTTGAATTCCATTGCCGCCTCATTGTAACCAGGCGCCGCTTCTTTAATGAATCCACTGGCGAACGCCCCCGCGAATCCGCCATCGTCCTGCTGCTTCTTGAACGTGTCTAATATGATCTTATATCCTTTCAGCAGTCCGTCCATAGTTGCCACCGTTTTGTAAAGTTTGGCTGCGTCCTCGTAGCCCTGCTTGTAGTCGGCGCTTAAATCCGTCGCTGCGGTCGCCCCGGATATGAGGGCTACGATAGCCACAACTGCAAATATCTCTTTTCTCATCGTCAATTCACCCCTTGGTATCCTCTTCAGTCGCCTTCAAGGCTTCAGTGGCTGCTTCTCTGATTCTCTCTTCCTTGTCATTCCTTGCTACGTAGGTCAGTGCATCGACTGCCCTGGGATCACCGATAGCACCGAGGGCCTGAGCCGCCCTCCATCGGACCAAGGGGTCATTGTCCTTGAGTGCGTTGATGAGAGGATCGGTTGCTTTGGGATCGGCAAACTGGTACAGGGACATGGCTGCTCCCGCTCTGACCAGATGGTTTTCATCTTTCAGTGCATTGATGAGAGGATCGATTGCTCTCGGGTCACCAATATTACCTAGGGCAATGGCGGCTTGAAAACGGGTATTACTATCCTTATCGACGAGATCTTCAAGGAGAGGATCGACCGCTCTGGGGTCGCCGATTTTACCAAGTGCTCCTATTGCAAAATTTCGGATGACCATTCTAGAGAGCACGTTCTTGTCGTTCCGTACCTCGATGAGGGGGTCGACCGCCCTGGGATCACCGATATCACCTAGGGCCAATACAACACTCATTCGAAATGCTATGTTCTCACCACTGAGAGCATTGATGAGGGGGTCGACCGCCGTGGTATCGCCGATCTTGCCTAGCGCATCGGCGGCGCTGCACCGAACCGTATTGTTTTCATCGCCGAGTGATTCTATGAGTAGATCGACGGCTTCTATGCTACCAATATTACCGAGAGCTTTAGCCGCCTCGGCTCTGACATCTGGTGTACCGTACTTTAAATCCATTAAGAGATCGTCTACCTCATCCGCCGTGGCCGGCATCGCCACCAGCATGAGAGGATCGACAGCTCTGGGATCGCCGATCTCACTGAGAGCCCAGGCAGCATTCAATCGAATGCCCTCGTCCTCGTTCTTGAGAGCATCGATGAGAGGATCTACTGCAGAGTCGCCGATATTGACGAGAGCACCGAAAGCACTCAATCGGACATCCCCGTCCTTATCCCCGAGAGCTTCAATAAGAGGATCGACCGCCCTGGGATCGCCGATATCGCCGAGAGCACCGGCAGCAGCCGATCGGACCCGCCAGCTATTATCACTAAGGGCTTTGATCAGATAATCAACCGCCCTTGCATCACCAACTCGGCCTAAAGAAACAGCGGCACTTGCCCGGACGTTTGCTGTTCCTCCAAGAACAAGGGCGAGGACATTCAATCGAATGTTCTCGTCTTCATCCTTGAGAGCCTCGATGAGAGGATCTACTGTAGATCCGCCGATATTGACGAGAGCACCGAAAGCACTCGATCGGACGTCCACGTCCTTATCCCCGAGAGCTTCTGCCAGATGACCGACAGCTCTGGGATCACCTATATCGCCGAGAGCACCGGCAGCAGCCGATCGGACCCGCCAGCTATTATCACTAAGGGCTTTGATCAGAGGATCAACCGCCCTTGTATCACCGGCCAGGCCTAAAGAAACAGCCGCACTTGCCCGGACGTTTGCTGTTTCTCCGTGTAACAAATCCCATATAAGATCGTCCACCTCGTCCGCTACAGCTGGCATCACCATCGCCACCAGCACCATCAGCGCCGCTAAAATCAGGCTCGATCGCATTTTAGTCTCCGCTCCTTCAAGCAAGATAGTCCCGACAGACGAAAAGCTTTTCGATGCTGACCGAACCGGCCCCGCATATCCGGTCGCCGAGAGGATGATAGGGATTGACAGGAATAACTCCTTTGTGTGACTGTCGAAGCGGGACGGGGGAAGGAAGAGATAATCCGGTTAAGCTCTTCGGATATGCAAAATATGCTCTATTTGGCTTTGCTAAGTTCCTCTTCAAACATTTCCCAAGCTTTGGCAGGCGACAGCGGAGTCTCTAGACTCTTCTCGACCACTCGATTATGGTCAATGAAAATGGTTTTTAGTTCATCGGTGCTGAGATTGTTTTTCTCCGCCAAAATTTCGATATGCTCGACCATCCTCGGCACGATGAATCCATCAGGATCAAATGGTGGAAATTTCTTAAGAATCTCGGGACTAGTGCCACCCAAATTTTGTGGTCCGTTTAAATCTATATAAAAGACCTCACAGTACATTTCTAATGCATGGCGTAATCTGGATTCCTTATATAAAATTTGGGCCATAGCTAAGGTTGTATTGCGATAATGCCCAAAATCCTGGCTTAAGAAATATTTCGTCCGTTGCTTGTTGTATATAGCCCATAATATATCATTTTCTGGTGGATCTATTCCAAATCTCTTCTTCAATTCGCTCTTTGTATCTTCATACTCTTTCTTTCTCGCCAGATAATCATCATGCGTGCCATTTACGATAGACCACTGCTCTTCTACCTTTTCCGCCTGCTCAGCCGTAACCAAAATCTTCTTCCGATCACTCGGCCTTGTGCGAACAAAAATAAATTCACCACAGCTTGGACACTTTTTCTTTCTTGCAGGCATTTTTTCTATCTTAGAATTACAGTAAGGACATATCGGGCTATCGTAACCGATCAAGGGAATTTCGATCTCAGAATTATGGTCGGTACTGGCCGGGCCATCATTATCGATTGAGTTCTTATCTAGCACTTTTTTTAGGCCGCTTCGTATTTTATCGAACATGTTTAAACATTTCCTCCTATGAATTTAAGATGGATATCCCCCGCAAAAAAGGCTTTTGGTTCAGCTCGTCATCGCCCTAAGATAACCCCCCCTGCTTCGGCGATACTTCCCACATCCAACTTCCCAAATGCCAATGTAGCCGCTCTAATCCATATACTTCGAAGCCAGATCCATAAGAGGACTGATCTTCCTAGAATCCCCGATTTCCATAAGGGGACCTAACTCGCTTCGATCTTCTCCAACGCTCGCGAAGCCGCATCTCGGACATCCAGGTCCTCATCGTTCTGAGCCATGTAGGTCAGCGGATCGACAGCTCTTTCATCACCGATCTTACCGAGAGCCGAAGCAGCGTCATATCGCGCAATCCAACTGTCATCCCTTAGAACCATGATAAGAGGATCAACTGCACTTGGATCACCAATTTTACCAAGATACCATATGGCCCTCTCTCGGACCTCAGAGTCCTTGTCCTTTAGAGCCAAAATGAGGAGGTCAATAGCCCAAGCATCTCCAGGTTCTGCGAGGGTGCCAAGAGCCTTTACCGTTGCCCATCGGACAGACGGAAATCCAAAGCTTGACGATTCAGTATCATTCAGAGCTTGCGCCACCCGATCGAAGTAATCCATATACCCTAATTTTACTAATGAACACGCAGCATCTAATTGGACGATCTCATCGGTGTCATTTAAAGCTTCTTTCAGCGGTCCGATAGCTCTCTGATCTCCGATGTTACCGAGAGCCAAGGCAGCTTGCCCCCGAACATCCTCGTCCGAATCGTTCAAAGCTTCAACCAATGGATCGAAGGCGCTCACATCACCGATCCTACCCAATGCACATGCAGCCTCCTCCGAAACTCCCCATCCCGTGTCGTTTAGAGAATAGATGAGCGGTTCAACGGCTCTAGGATCGCCAATTTCGCCCAACGCATATGCGGCCCCTTGCCGAACAAATTCTTCTTCATCCTCCAAGGCATCAATAAGCGGATCGACCGCTCTTGCATCGCCGATCTGTCCTAGAGCAATGGCAGCATCCCGTCTGACCTCCAGCGTCCCGAATTTCAAGTCAAGTATCAGGTCGTCCACCTCATCAGCCGTAACAGGCATCGCCAGCGCCGCCAGCACCGCCAGCACGCACAAAATCAGTCTCAATCTCATCAACTAGCCCTCTTAGATAAGAGATACGCTAGAACCGAATAACAGTTTATCTATGATGAGATAATTCCTTGTCATGGATCGGATGAGGTGAAGGAGAAAATGGTCAACGGAGAACTGGGCACGAGGACATCAGAGAACTGGAAGAAGAAGCAGACCAAGAACCTCGACATAAATTCCCTGGAGACCTGGCTCTGGGATGCCGCCTGCAAGATCAGAGGCGAGATCGACGCGCCCAAGTACAAAGACTACATCCTGCCTATTATCTTCATCAAGAGGCTCTCCGACGTCTTCGAGGACGAGGTCTCGAAACTCTCTAAGATGTACGGCAGCAGAGAGGTTACTGAGGAACTGCTGAAGCAGGATCACAGCCTCGTTCGTTTCTACATCCCCACAGATGCCAGGTGGGGAAAGATCGCCAAGCAGACCACCGACGTCGGCGAACACCTCACCAACGCTGTCAGATCCATTGCCAGAGAGAACACCAAGCTCCAGGGCGCCGTCGACATCGTGGACTTCAACGCCACAGCAGCAGGCCAGAGGATCATCACCGATGACAAGCTGAAACTGCTGGTCGACGTCCTCGGCAAGTACAGGCTGGGCCTCAAGGACGTGGACTCTGACATCCTGGGAAGGGCCTACGAGTACCTGCTCCGAAAGTTCGCAGAAGGCTCCGGCCAGAGTGCAGGGGAGTTCTACACTCCCATGGAAGTGGCGGTCCTCATGGCTCATATAATGGACCCAACCCCAGGCAAGGAGATCGAGGATCCGTGCGTCGGTTCTGGTGGGCTTCTCATCAAATGCCATCTTAGGTTCAAGGAGAAGTATGACGGCCAGAACGTGCCTCCCATCAACTTCTACGGCCAGGAGATCCTTCACACCACCTTCGCCATGGCCAAGATGAACACCTTTATTCACGATATGGAAGCTGAGATCGCCCTGGGAGACACCATGATCCGGCCCGCCTTCACCAATTCGGACGGCTCCCTGCGGAAGTTCGATCTGGTCACCTCCAACGTCATGTGGAACCAGGACTTCGTTCAAGAGGTCTATGAGAACGACTCCTATGGCCGGTTCGACTACGGATATCCTCCATCGAGTAGCGCAGATTGGGGCTGGATACAGCACATGTACGCCACCCTCAAGGACGGCGGCAAGATGGCCGTGGTCTTGGACACCGGGGCGGTCTCCAGGGGCAGCGGGAACAAGGGCAGGAACCGAGAGAGAGACATCAGAAAAGAGTTTGTGGACAGAGACATGGTGGAAGCGGTCCTGCTCCTGCCTGAGAACCTCTTCTACAACACCACCGCCCCAGGCATAATCCTCGTCATCAATAAGGGCAAAGAGAGAGACGGTCAGATTCTTCTCATAAATGCATCCCACCTCTTCCAGAAGGGCAGGCCGAAGAACTTCCTCCCGGACGAAAGCATCAAACACATTTCGGATATCTACCTTAACTGGCGAGAGGAAGAGGGCATCAGCAAGATCGTCACACCCGAAGAAGTTGCAAAGAACGACTACAACCTCAGCCCATCCCGATACGTTGTCCTGAACGGCGAGGACGAGACACTACCCCTGGATGAGGCCGTGGTCCTTCTCAAGGAGGCCGAGGAGGAGTGCCAGGAGGCTGACAAGCAACTCCGAGAAGTCCTCTCCCGCCTGGGGGTAGCCCTGTGAACGACGTCCCAGACGGCTTCAAGATGACCGAACTGGGACCGCTTCCCGAAGAGTGGAAGGTGGTGAATCTTGGGGACGTTTTTGAATTTAGCAGAAAACCAAGAGGTATTTTGAAAGACAATGCCGAAGTTCCATTTATACCAATGGAACATATCTCAGATAATTCCAGTAGAATCAATGGATGGCAACTAAAAAATGTCTCCGAAATCTCAAGTGGAACGTTTGTTTTGAGAAACGATTTGGTTATTGCAAAGATAACCCCTTCTTTTGAGAATGGGAAGCAAGCGGTATTGGATAACCTCCCAGAGGCTTATGGATATGCAACAACAGAAATATGGGCTATCCACCCAAAAAATCAGACTGTTATTGTTGAGTATTTATATAATTACCTGAAGATGCCTCCTATAAGAGCAGATTTGGCATCGAAAATGGAAGGTTCTACCGGTAGACAGAGGCTCCCTCGACATGTACTACAGAACCTACAATTTTCCCTTCCCCCACTCCCAGAACAGCACGCCATCGCCAGGATGCTCTCCACAGTCCAGGAGGCGAGGGAGAAGACCGAAGCGGCGATAGATGCCACCAGGGAACTGAAGAAGTCACTGATGAAGCACCTCTATACCTACGGACCTGTACCCCTCCAGGATGCAGACAAGGTACCCCTGAAGGAGACGGAGATCGGGCTGGTGCCCGAGCGGTGGGAAATAGCGTCACTTGAACAACATGCTACAGTTCAAACAGGTATCGCAAAAGGACGTAAGCTTGAAGGTGAAGATACAATCAAGGTTCCATACTTACGAGTTGCAAATGTTCAGGATGGTTACCTAGATTTATCGGAGATGAAATATATAGAAGTAAGACCTTCTGAGATGAATCGATATAGTTTGCAACACAATGATGTTGTAGTAACAGAGGGTGGAGATTTCGATAAACTAGGCAGGGGTTTTATTTGGCATGGTGAAATACCTTGCTGCGTCCATCAGAACCATATCTTTGCAGTAAGAACGAAACACGATGCTCTTATACCTGAATACCTCGCCTACCTCATCCAGAGTGAATATGGGAAATCATTTTTCTTAACAGTTGCGCATCGAACCACGCATTTAGCGTGCATAAACAGCAAGAAGCTCAAAGGATTTCCTGTCCTCCTACCAGATATTAAGGAACAAAAGCGGATAGCACATACCCTTAACTCTGTTGACCATAAGATCCAAGCCCTGGAGAATAAGAAGAACGCTATCGACGCCCTCTTCCAGACCTTACTCCAGAACCTCGTGACGGCAAAGATCCGGGTAAATCATATGGGGGCGGAGACTTGCGGGAATTAACCCACTGTGCCTTTTCTGATGAGTCTGGACACAATATAGGTAGGTTCAGAGCGATAGCAATCGTAAGTCTTCCTATAGAAAATTTGAATCTGATCGAATCCAGGATTAGAGCCATACAACGGGATTCTGATATAACAGAACTTCAGTGGAAGAAACTGAAGAATGCCAAAAGCAGATTCTGTGCTATATCCATGATAGATTATGTGATAGAATTAGTTAGAGGTAATCTAATACGCATAGATGTACTGACTTGGGATACACAAGACAGCCGCCATAATATTACTGGACGAGATGATGCTGCTAATTTTCAGCGAATGTATTACCACTTATTCAAGAACGTTCTAAAAAGAAGGTGGCCAACAGGCTGCATTTGGAAAATGTATCCGGATGAGCAATCAATTATGGATTGGACCACAATTTTAGATATCCTTGATGTTGAGAGTATCTCCGTATCTCAAAGATCAGCGAGTTATGAGTCATTTTCAGACCGTCTTCAAAAGGAATTCCAACTGGAGATTGAAGAATCAAATTCTAAAGAGAAAGTTATAATTCAGATTGCAGACCTGTTTGCCGGTATAAGTGTGTATTTAAGGACAAATTACGAAACGTATGAAGAATGGTTGAGAAAACGAACGGGTCAAACTTATCTAGTACCGTTCGAAAGCTCCATAAAACTTAGTAATAGAGACATTGAGAGATGTAAAGTCATCTATCATTTAAATAAGATCTGCAAAGATTATCGCCTGGGTGTGAGTATCAAAGAAAAAAGATGTCTTTGGACACCAGACCCAAGTAATCGAATCAATTTTTGGCTGTATGAACCACAGACAGAAAAAGACAAAGCACCCACCAAAAGGGGAGAACGAACATGAGCCAGAATCTTGGTGGTGAAAGGATAGCGGTCCAAGACCCTCTCATCGACTACGCCAATGACATGGGCTGGAAACGCCTTACTCTGGAGAAAGCCCTGGAACTGAGAGGTGGCAACCAGAGTTGTAGCATCTTCAAAGACATCTTCGTCGAGCAGATGCTCCGGCTCAACGACTTCATGACCGAAGAGATTGCTGAAGACCTGGCCAAACGGCTGGAGATGGTCCGGCCCAACATCGAAGGCAACCTGGTGGCTTGGGAGCATCTGAAGGGTCTGAAACAGGTCTTCGTCCCCTCGGAGAAGAGAGAGAGGAACGTGACGTTCATCGATACCGAGAATCTCGACAACAACACCTTCCACGTAACAGACGAGTTCTGGTTCACCGGCGGGACCAAGCCCATTAGACAGGACGTCGTCTTCCTCATCAACGGTTTCCCAGTATTGATGGCAGAGACGAAGTCCTCAAAGAAACACGAAGGGATGGCGGCGGCACTGGATCAAGTAGCACGATACCACAACCAGGGACCGGAATTGATGGCCTTGGAGCAGATCTACACCATCACCCACATAATCCAATTCTACTACAGCGGCACCTGGAACACTTCTGCCAAGTGGCTCTTTGATTGGAAGGAAGAGACCGCGGGCAACTTCGAGACTCTGGTCAAGTCATTCTTCGACCGAGAACGTGTGGTCAAGCTCCTCACCGACTTCATCCTCTTCACGAGACAGGACGACGACCTGAAAAAGGTGATCATGAGACCCCACCAGATGAAGGCGGTTGACAAGATCATCCAGCGATCCCTCGACCCCGATAAGAAACGGGCACTCATCTGGCACACCCAGGGCAGCGGCAAGACCTTCACCATGATCGTGGCAGCCCAGAAGATCATCCAAGATCCCAGATTCCACGACCCCACCGTGATAATGCTGGTGGACAGAAACGAGCTTGAGACCCAACTATTCGGAAACATCGAAGCGATGGGAATCGAGAGGGTTGAGGTGGCCCAGAGCAAGAAACACCTACAAGAACTCCTCTCCAGCGATCGGAGGGGCCTGATAGTCAGCATGATCCACAAGTTCGACTACATCCCCGAGAAGATCAACATCCGGCAGAACATCTTCGTCCTGGCAGACGAGGCTCACAGGAGCACAGGCGGCACCCTTGGCAACTACCTGATGGGCGCTCTGCCCAACGCCACCTACCTCGGATTTACAGGTACGCCCATCGACAAGACCGTCTATGGTACGGGAACCTTCGTAGTCTTCGGCAGGGACGATCCACCCCAGGGATACCTGGACAAGTACTCCATATCCGAATCCATCCGGGACAGGACCACGGTACCTTTGCACTACACCCTCGCCCCCAACGAACTTCGAGTTGACAGGGAGACCCTGGAGGAGGAGTTCCTCGACCTGAAGGAAGCGCAAGGTATCAGCGACATCAGCGACCTGAACAAGATCCTGAAGAAGGCAGTCAACCTCAAGAACATGCTCAAGAGCCGTGAGAGGGTGGACGAGGTTGCTCGATACGTGGCAGACCACTACAAAGCGAACGTCGAACCCCTGGGCTACAAAGCCTTCATGGTGGCCGTAGACAGGCACGCCTGCGCCCTTTACAAAGAAGCTCTCGACAAGTACCTCCCCCCAGAGTACTCCCAGGTGGTCTACAGCGCTGGCCCCGACGATAGCTCAGAAATGGCCAGGTACCATCTATCAGGCAAGGACGAGAAGGCAGTCAGGAAAGCCTTCAGGAAACCCGACCAGCTACCCAAGATCCTGATAGTGACCGAGAAGCTCCTCACAGGTTTCGATGCTCCCGTCCTCTACTGCATGTACCTGGACAAGCCCATGAGAGACCACGTCCTACTCCAGGCCATAGCCAGGGTTAACCGGCCTTACGAAGACGATGACGGCAGGAAGAAGCCCTCAGGGTTCGTCCTAGACTTCGTGGGCATATTCGAGAACCTGGAAAAGGCGCTGGCTTTCGACTCCCAGGACATCGAAGGCGTCATCAGCGACATCGAGCTTCTCAAGGTACAGTTTGCCCAACTGATGCAGAAGGCGAAAGGGGAACACCTCTCCATCCTGGAGGGCAAAAGGAGAGACAAGGCAGTCGAAGCGGTGCTGGACCACTTCAACGACGACGAGAGGAGGCACCTGTTCTACGCCTTCTTCGAGGGTCTTGCAGACTTCTACGACATCATATCGCCTGACGCCTTCCTCCGCCCCTACATCCGCGACTTCGAGACTCTGGGTAAAATGTACAGCATTCTGAAAGAGGCGTATGAACCCAGCTCCCCCGTGGACAGGGAATTCTCCAAGAAGACTGCAGAACTGGTCCAGAAGAACACCACAAGCGGCCCCATAATGCCTGCCCTCGAAGTCTACGAGATCAACGAGGACACCCTCAGACTGATCGACGAAAGCAACGTCTCAGAAACCGAGAAGGTCTACAACCTGGGCAAGAGCATCTACACCAAGGTTGAAGCGGGCGCCGGGGACTCACCGTACCTCATATCTATTGGCGAGAAAGCCGAGGCCGTGGTCCAGAGGTTCAGGGAACGTCAGGCCAAGACTTCAGACACCCTGGAGAAGCAGTTGATCAGCCAGGATGCCATCAACGAACTGAAGAGGATCATCAGCGAGATGGTGGCGGCCATGAAGGAGCAGGTCGAATCCGGCATGTCCCCTGACGTCTTCTCCATATTTTGGCAGCTAAAGGAAGAGGGTATGGATGACCCCAAGAGCAACGCCGCCCTGATGGCCGATGTCCTGGACAGGTACCCGTACTGGAGGACGAGCGAGGCCCATGAGAGAGAGGTCAAGCAGGAGCTTTACAAGGTGCTTTTCCAGTCAGGCATCAGGGACGTACCCAGAGTTACCGTGCTGGTCCAGAAGATGATAGGGAACCTGAAGGGCGGTGCGTAATGGTCACCAAGAAGGAGTTCAAAGAGGAGGTCATGGGGCTGGCAAAAGAGCTGCGGCTGGAGCCCAAGGAGATCCACATCAGGAAGATGAACAAGAAATGGGCGAGTTGCTCATCCAAGGGCAGGCTGACCTTCGACCCCTCGATTCTGGACTTATCCGATAGAGAGCGTGCAGAGATAGTATTGCACGAACTGATCCACCTCCGATACCCAAACCACGGGAAGATGTTCAATCTGATGCTCAGTACCCATCTCAGCAAGACTCAGAAAGGGCAAGCATAAAGGGCGCCTTCTCCACCGGCCAAGAAAACACCGTCCTCCAGCACTTAATTGAACCACCGATAAGCAGATCGACGCCCTCGTCTCCGAGCTTTACGGGCTGACTGAAGAGGAGATCAGGATCATCGAAGAGGCGACGGCCTAAGCCCGAAACATGAGATGAGTCTCATTAGCCACTTTAATAATAATAGATTTGAAAGAGGATCGAAAGGCTAATGATATAGAAGAATTAATTGCCGTCTTAGGAGCGTATAAAATGAGCAAAGTAACTATCCATGGTGAATCATATCCCATCAGCAAAATATTCAGTGATGAATTTGTCTTTACCATACCTCTTTATCAACGTCCTTATGCTTGGACGACTGAGCATGCTGGTGAATTATTAGATGATCTACTCACCTTCATGGAAGACAATGCTGAAGATGAAGATAACATAAATCCTTACTTCCTTGGAAGCATTGTTCTGATCAAGGATTATGCTCCTGAAGCTCTAGTGGTTGACGGGCAGCAACGCTTGGCTACACTTACAATATTGTTATCATCCCTTCGGTCATTAACATCAAGATACGCTAAGGATATAACGCCGTTTATATACGAAAAGGGAAGTGAGATAAAGGGCACGCCTAACCGTTATCGATTGACACTTAGGGAGAAAGATGCAGAGTTCTTTAAGGAGTATATCCAAGACGAAAATGGTCTAGAAAAAATACAAAACTTAGATATAAATAGACTTACTGATAGTCAGCGTAATATAGTGGAAAATGCACTTTACTTCCGTGAACATTTAAAGAGTCGTTCTGAGGAGGACTTGTTGAGTCTTACCCAATTTGTGATAAAACATTGCGTCATTGTTGGAGTATCAACCCCAGATTTTGATTCTGCCTATCGCATATTCTCAATACTCAACGACCGCGGATTGGATCTCTCAATAACGGATATTATAAAAGCAGATGTTGTAGGTAAAATACCGTTGAACGAGCAGGATTCGTATACTGAAAAGTGGGAAGATTTAGAAGAAGATCTGGGTAGAGACACTTTTCGAGATCTTTTTGCACATATCAGAATGATTCATCGAAAAACTAAACCCAAAGATACTATACTGAAAGAGTTTCGTCAGTATGTCGATCCGGCCAGCGATCCTAGGAATTTTGTAGATAATATATTAATTCCATATGCTAATGCTTTCGACGTAGTTAAGAAATCGTCCTATCAGAGCTATAAACATGCTGAAGATGTGAATTCTCTATTAGCGTGGCTAAATCGAATAGATAACGTTGATTGGATACCGCCTGCAGTACTATATTTATCAAAGAATAAAGATAAACCGAATATGTTATTTGATTTCTTTACAGACTTAGAACGTCTTGCAGCATGTTTAATGATTTTGCGTGCAAACATCAACCAGCGCCTAGACCGGTATGGTAAGCTGTTGACATTTATCGATGATGGTGGAGATGATCTTTATCAATTAAGTTCTCCTTTACAACTCACATCTCAGGAAAGAAGCGAGATCTTAAATATACTTAATGGTAATATTTATTTATCCAAGAATGTTCCTCGATATGTTCTTCTCAGATTAGACGCCGCTCTCTCTGACGGCAGCGCATCTTACGAATACCCACTTATAACCATTGAACATGTATTGCCACAAAACCCCAGTGATGGAAGTTATTGGACCAAACATTTCCCAGAAAAGGAAATACGAGAAGAATTTGTTCACAAACTAGGCAACTTGGTGTTATTATCACGAAAGAAAAATAGCCAAGCACGTAATTATGATTTCGACAAGAAGAAAAATCAATACTTCGCCACCGACAAAGGAATATCTCCATTCGTTTTAACCACACAGGTTCTGCAAGAGCAAGAGTGGACACCAGAAGTAATTGAAAAACGACAAGAAGACTTAATAAAGACATTAGGTGAGATATGGAAACTCTAGTTATCGGGCACCTCGCTACCTTCGCCCCGACCTACTAGGGGATCATACATACCTCCGTTATAAACCGAGGATTGAAATGGGGTGGACGTAGCCCCTCATTAAAAGAGGACTATCTGCACTCCTAAGAGAAATGCATTGGTCATCGGTTAAGAGAAAAATCGCGATGCAATAGCATTCCGGGTAGCAAGCCCTCCGAGTCTGGCGGGATCGAAATGGGTGCAGCAATCCGTTCTCAAATTCTGACCTCATTCTTGCAACGCATAAAGCGTAATATGAACTTCAAGATAAAGGCATTTTATTTCCTTAACCGATGACCGATGAAGAGAAATGTATCGGTGTCATCCCCCCAAAATGAACCCCACCAGCCCCGGCGAGACCCCCGCCTCCTCAGCCACCTTCGCCACGATCTCCCTGGAGTCCAGCCCCTCGGCGCGAAGTTCCCCCGCCCTCTGGAGGATGGCGCCGTCATCGACGGTGATGTATTCGGCACGGTCCGTTCTATGCCCCTGAATTAAGGCTGGGAAGACCTTCACCCCCTGGACATCCAGAAGACACCGTGAAGACTTGAACATGGTTCGATATCGATATGGTGGAGCCTCAATAGCCTCCAGTCGGGGGCATCTCTGTATCAGCTCCAGGAGGGCGACGGTGGTGAGAGGGAAGGTTAGATGGACGACCCTCTCTCTCGGATCAAGTTTCGCTATCTTTTCTCTGGAGTTGACGATACGGATCATCATGGGGGTCTGCACGCTCCACAGGGGACGTATCCCGCCGCCCTAGCCTCCTCGGAGCTGGAGAACCAGATCTCATTATGGGAGGCTATCGTCTCCCCCCACTTGCAAGACGGATAATGATACTTATCCGACCTCACAGAGCCCACGAATTGCCCGCCCTTCGCGGTTGTGGCGGTATCCGGGGCGGGGGATAATTCGGGCTGAGGTATCTCCTCCTCCCACCACGTCGCCGGGTCGAATTCGTTGTTGGTGAAGTCCTTAACTATGGCATGGCCGGCATCCACCAGAAGCCGGTTGAAGGGGTGGGTGGTGTTGATCGTCCCGTTGAGGTCCTCCAGGTAGACCACGGCGATAAGACGGCCGTAGGGGTCCCGCCCGTCCTTTGACTTATCATCGATATCCAGCCAGACCCTTTGGCCCAACAGGGTATCGGTGGCGAAGACCTTTGCCGGCTCCCCCTCTGGCGTGCTCATCTCCGGGGAGTCAACATCCTCTCCGACGCCAGCTCCAACGTCGTCACCATCGGCGTCGCCGCCGGGCGCATAGCTGGGCCATCGACGCCCCCATCTTCGCGTCGGAGCTCCTGCATGGACCCCTGACGTTGCCGAGTTCCGGAGAGTAGACGCTGACGAAATGACCGCCAACGAGGCCTTCACCCGGAGCGGTATCCTCAAAAAGCGCGGCCTCACCCTCAAGGGCTGCACCGATGAAGAGAAGGAGGCTACCTTCGAGGTGCTCTCCCTATACGCCGCCATGGAGATCGCGGCGATGGCCGCCCTCCTCCGGGACCTCGGAGCCTCACATCCGGCGCTGTACCTGGCGGGCGACCCCGCCTCCCGGATCGCTGGCAGGGTCTCGCAGCTTCTGGGGCGGGAGGTTCTGCCGCTTAAAAGCTGCGATGCTGCTCTGCGGTGCGCCCTGATCGCGGAGGATGTGTATAAGGGGGCGAGGGAGATTTTAGGGATCGGGGTGGATGGGAGGTTAGGGAGGGAAAAGTGGTAACTCTCCACAATAAGTGTTTTAATTATTTCAAGTCAGTCTGCTGATTGTCTAAAGTACTCAACAACGACTGTGTCTGATCTATGGCCAACCCAGGCATTAACGATATCACTGCGTGGTATGGTCAGAACCGAGCTGAGCTTACCAAGCATCACCAGATCTGCAGTTAGGATAAGCCCAGCTCCCGGCTCAATAACAACACTAGCCTCTACGTGTGGCGCCTCACCAAACCACCTTACTTCGACCTCTTGGGTATGGCGCGTCAATTTTTGATGGTCGCCTTCCTTCTTTAAATTAAAAAACTGAATCCATGAATGGTGACTTTGTGAGGTCGGCCAATTGCTTTTGTTAGACAATATCTGAATTTCCTCAGATAATATCCATTCTAGCATTCCAGCATGATCAATGAAATCCGCTTTTGTTGAAGCAACTGCAGTGATAGCAGCTTCGCGTGAGTTCAATCCAGAATGCAGTAATTTAATGACCGTGCGATTTGCGCTCCCAACTTCAACTGCCATGGCTGCATGCCCACCAATCTGCTCTGCGCCTTCTTGTCCTACCGCCATTCCATGAACTCGAACAGCTTCCATTGCCCAAGGAAGCCGATAAGAAAAAGCGTCCTGCAATAGATCGACCTTGCTATTAGCACTGATGCTAACCACTTCTAAGGTCGATCGGCCCTCGATCCATCCTCGTAACGCATTTTCCCAATTATTGGGCATATTACTAGATGGGCGAAAAGGTTCCGTTAGAAATGCAAGTTTGGCAAACTCAACCGTGGCATCAGCTACAGCTACTGGATCTCCCCCTATCAAAGCTGCTTCTGATCGAAGGAGGAGTGAGACCAAATTCGCAATGTTGGCATCCAAGAACTTGCCAGCCCGCAGCCCAACGCCAGCTACATGATATCCTCTTCGCTGGGATGCACTGGTTTGTTTCCAGATACAATGAGCTCGGGCCACAACAAAACGACGCAACAGCAATTGTAAACTTTGTTCTTTCTGTGCCAACAGCCTAGTAAAGAGAGATCCTTCTAGTACGGAGTCAAACTCTATGTCGAGATCCTCCTCTTCAATGCTGACATCCAACAATGCCAAAATTGCTGCATCCAAGGAAGCTAACTCACGTTCCCAGTTCACCTGCTTCATTCCCACATGTTCTAATTGGGAATCAGTTAAATCCCAAGCATCTCCATATCCTGTGACATACTCAATGACTTCATCCTTCGACGCGCCGGATGCATTTGATATTTGGTTGAATAGCGTATCAGTGAGCTGCAAAAGCCCGCTAGAAATCGCTGGTGCTTTTGCTCTGGAGACGAGATAGGACCAATTCTTCTGTGCCATATTTTCCTTTGATTGTTCCTCCTCCCAAATGATATGCAAAACGATGCCTTCCAGATCGACGAAAGCGCGGCCAGCGCGCCCGGATATATTAGAAAATTCATCAGCAGGGATTATCTCTCCATTTCGCCAGATATGAGGGACTAGGAGCACGCTGGCTGATAGGTTCAGACCCTGAGCAAGCGTCGGCGAAGCAATCGTAAGCGGAATATTGCCCAAACGTAGAAGCTTTTCAACCTCATTCAAGAATTGGCGAGGCAAACGACCGTGGTGTAAAGCAATTCCGTACTCTAGACATCGAACTGCAGGATGATCAGCACCTAGCCATTCCGTACCAGTTGTAATCACATCCTGGACCTCTTGGCCCAATGGACGAAGCGGCTCAAGCATTCCATGCTTAATACAACCAATGATTCTTTTTCCCAGCGTTTCGACCGACTTTCTCTGCGTGCAGTAGATGAGGACGTTCTTGCCTTGATCAACGAATTGCCAGGCTGCAGCTAGGGTTAGTTCATTTTTATCGTGTGGAAATTGGTTGCGCCTTCTAGAACCTGCAGGCGGTTCTTTGGGTTTGACAAAATGAGGCACAAAGGGCCCCTCCCCTTTCACCCAGATTTCTAGACGGCCAGTGCCTGCCGTCCATCGTATGACACCGAATCTCTGGCGAGTGGGCCGCCAGTTGGAATATACAGCTTCACCGGGCTCATCCTTCCGAAGCCAAGCTACAAAATCTCTCATCTCTTCAGGTGGCGGAAACAATGCTGATAGACAGACAATTCGTCGGCATTCTGCATCAGACCGACGAAGCAAGCGTTGCACAAGAGCTTCGTATCTTACCTCTCGTTCGCTTGGTCCTAGCATATGTCCCTCATCCAATACTATGAGGCCGACATCATCAATTATTTTTGAATCATTGCGGAGGGCAAAATCTAACTTTTCAGGTGTGGATACAACGACATTACCTTCACGAAGAGTCTCTGTGTCACTGCTCTGAATTCCAGCCGATCCATATAAAGATGATACAGAGATCCCGAGGGGCAGAAACGTTTCAGCGAGGTCCCGTTCAACTTGTGCAGACAAGGCTCTAAGCGGTGTTATATAGATAACTCGCTGGCTGGATGCTAATGCACGAAGGATGCAAAGCTCTGCGATTCGTGTCTTTCCGGCACTTGTAGGCAATGCTACAACAAGATCATCCTTAAGGTCTACAGCGCGTTGTGCTGCTTCAACTTGGGACGGCCAAAGCTCGATTGTCGATCTTTTTGCCACTCGCAGTTTCTGGATATAGTTCTGTCGCAGGATGGTCCACTGTCCACCACTATCGTCATTTAGGAGGGTCACCGGGATTTGTCGATGAAGGCTCATTTGCCAGAGATCATCTATCAGGTGGAACGCCATCATAGAAGTCCACCAATGGCTTACATAATTCAAGTCCCTTGATGCTTTAGCCGTCAACAGTATCCTGTGCTTTGCTTCCTCGGCCGATGCCGCTTCTCCAGTTGTGATAGCATGATCAAAGAGCGCGAGTCCGCGCATGAAAGACGTGGTGATAACAGTGTGGATTGCGTCGGTCTCATCGTACTCTATGTCATCTCTAAGACGGTTTGCGATTCGCTCATCCTGATGCTCGTCGTCAAGTAACCAAGCCACCACAGCAGCATTCATTTCGTCAAGGGATCTACGCAGGAGCTGGACCAGAACCCTCTCGGTTGGAGAAAGATTCCCACCATTCACGCCAGTTGGTAGCATCGAATAAGCACGAGCAGCATACCCTGCAAGGTGAAATGCGACGGCTGCGCTGACCTGATCAAGACCACGATCGACGCGCTTCGGATCTCCATGATGCACGGCTGCTTCGATCGACTCGCCTGCTGAGAGGAACGCTTTCGTCAGCACCTCCGCGCCCCCATCGGCCGCGCGCAAGCGCAGCGCCATAGCTAAAACAGCATAGGCATAATCGAGAAGATCTTCTGTAAGACTGTCCTTGAAAAATGGCGCTCCAGACGGTAGAACCCCTCTGCGCCAGATAAGACCGCGGGCTAAACCCCGGTCTAACAAACGCTCACGAAATCCAGGGACAACAGCTTTTTCCAGGCGAATTTGAAGATCTCTATTAGACTCGGCCATTTATAGCTCCGAAAACAAGCGCTCTATAAACTTACCGTGGTTAATGATGCGAACTCCTACTGCATGCCGACGCACCTTAATCGTACAACTGCTAAGATGGTCCGATAGATGCTTATTGGGATCATTACCACACACTGTGAAGAGCAAATGATCAACATAATTCTTACGGAAACTATCTAAAAGCGCATTTTCAATACCAATAGCTAGATCGTCATCACCTGCCTCCCTGAGACGTTCTGCTACAAAAATTGCTGAATGTCGAGATGGACGCCCAAATCTCTGTCAAGGGCTTCTGCAGCCTCTTTAACCACCGTTGAAGTCAATTTTACACGACTCTTCGATTCACCTTTCAGAAACTTCAAACGACCTTCGCGATCCCGAATGACGGCAACAATGTCATCCCCACGAAGCGCCATATTACGTCCGTCCTTATAGCGAAGCCGCCTAACTGGAACGTTAAATCCAAGTTTGCGCTCAGTAAGCTCCGTGGCGAGGATTTCACCGAAATCGCCCGAACGTGCCTTTTTTAAAGCACTCTGCGCTTTGAGAACATCCACAGGATCAGCAGAATGAGCCTTCGTTGTTGGTAAATGCTCCTTTAACAATTCTGCAGTTTTCGATGCGCCCAATTCTGCAACTCGTTTGGCAGTAATCTCTGGTGCTACGTAGTGGCTGCGCATAACATTTCGAAACTCTTCAATTATGTCATCGATTGAGTCACGATTCTCTTTGCAAATCATTAGTGTATGTTCGCCTACATTAACCACATTGATTGACATCCAAATATCAAAGAAGTCGACACTAGTTGCAGCATGAGTCATAGCTGTTACCAAACATATCATCAATCACTTGTTTTCGAAGGTTCAAAGCTATAGCAATCTGTGCTGATGCCTTCCTGCTATTGTATCGTGTTTCCCGCATTATCATACCGGATTTTCTCCATCGTGTCTTATACTCACTTGATGATTTCGTCCTTGTCCATCTAACTCTCGGGATAATACTTATGTATGGTATAGAATTTTGGCGGTTAAAAGGTTTGTCCAAGGTGTATAATCTGCCATTATCATCTCCTATCACCGTAATAGTAGATCGCAGATTATGTATATCGGTCGCGTACTCGCTTTACTGAAAATCGCCACTCGAATCGAATTCAAGGGACTTATTTTCCGCCAAACAGCCATTACGTCACCCGTTAGCGCTATTCAGTAATCTGGGTACGCGACCTGTATATCAACGAGCCTGAAACCCCCTATTGCATGACCCGGAGAGTAATCCCCTTACCTGGAAGAAAATCGTCTCCGACCTGGAGCGGCAGTTCTCCTCCATCCACGGCGACTGGATGCGGTCCGTCGAGCTGAGAGACCGAATCGGCGAGATCGTCCCCGGCCCCGAATTCTCCGACCTAGCCCCCGACCTCCAGGAGCGGCTCGACCTCCTACACCTCGATCTCGTCGCCCTAACCCGCGAGAACGTCTGCACCAACGAGAAGTGCTCCCACTACAAGAAGAGCTGCAAGATACGATGATGATGGCGATGGATAAGTGCGGCTGCCTCGATCTGTGACGAAAGATGATAATCTCCGCGAGCTACAGGACGGGCATCCCTGCCTTCTACGGCGAGTTGTTCGATAAGAGGCTCGACGCCGGACCTTGTTTCGTCGCCAACCCCTATAACCGCCGCCAGTTCCGCCGCGTCAGCCTCCTTCCGGAGGACGTCGACAGCCTGGAGATAGTCCAGGACAACCAGGGAGAGCCCATCCAGGATCGCAGGAGAGCTTAAACAATCAAGGCAAAATAAAATTAGCTGAAGGTGGAGGGGGCGTGAGGATAACCGCCTATATCCCCAGCTGAGGTATGTGAGCGAGGTAGCTTTCGCGAAGCTCTTTGCGGTCTATGTGATCGTAGATATCGATGGCCTCCTTTCTCACGTCCCCCCGAAGCTCCTGGATGAATTCGCGTGGCATCCCCGCCCGTCGGAGGTGGGTGGTGAACCAGTGGCGGCAACAGTGAGGCGAGAAATGATTCTCCATCCGATCCGAGTTGGGATCATGCAGACCAACTTGGGTGGCTACCTTTTCGACCAGCCGGCTGACTCCGCTACGCTGGATTCTCTCGCCGCCGTTGTTGATGAAGAGGGCCTTCGATCCATCCCTATTTCGCGACTCTCTCACCCTCAGCCACTGAAAACCTTAAAAAATGAAAATGGGTTCTTCTCTATATTACCCGATCAAACCACGCGCATCAGCGCAGGCTTATCGGGTAGGTCGGTCCTGAGGACGGATATCCGCTTTCCGATCAGTTCGTCAGTGAGATGGTTCTTTATAGCACTCGCTTCCTCAGCGGCGAGGATCACCCGGAACTTGCCGAAATCGAGCGTAAGATAGGGGAAATCTTCGACTACGCTCCGCAACGTCCCGCAGGCCTCCTCCCACGGCTTTAATCTTATGGCGTTATTCATCGGACTATTGATAATAGGGTGTGTTTTATATAAAAATTAATTCTCAATCGATTGGTATCGAATTCAGCAATAAAGCTTTTATCATAATACCGTTATACGGGTCTAAAAAATAGGTCGGGACCCTATAATGACTAATATAGATAAGAGACGCGGACATCACGAGACTGCTCGCATGATCATCAACCGGCTGGAAGAGAAGGGGCCAGCAACCCCAAAACAGCTCAGAGACGAGCTTGGTGTCCATAAGAACACCGTCAACCGCAACCTGAGAGAAATATTGTTCAAGAAGCTCGGTATCGTCGAGCGATTAGAAAACGATAGGTATGGGCTGAGATGGCACCTTCCAGAAGAGGACAGGGTCAAACTCCATTACTCCAGGTCGAAACGAAAGCTCAGGAGAAACCCGACCCCCGAGGAGATGGCAGGTCTCATAAAAGAAGCACCTGATGAGGCGAGACGTCTACTGTTCAAGTACATACCTTTCTACCGCGATCCTGACAAAAACGAGATAACTTCGGCCGCATCTGAGGTTTGGGAGATGGTCGTCTGGGGAGGCCTTTCCGGGCAGCTGAAGACCAAGAAAAAGCTATTCGATTTGGGGGTTTCGAAGGCGGCTATCGACGGGATAGCGATCGAGACCTTTGATATGGTCATTAGCAAAGACCCTGCCATCCCTTTGGAGGAGGCCCGCCGCTATATCGAAGAGTTCCCTGAGATGAAGCCCAGAATCTCCGAGACGAGAGATGGAGGGCGATTATCGTCCAGGATCGAATGGCCCGAAGACGTCAAGAGGATACTCCATTCGTCCTATCAGTGGCGCGGGCGGCTTGAAGTCCAGGTCCCAAGAAGGCTGGACGAGAAGCTCTATCGCAGGTACCGAGAGTTCATAGACAAAAACACCGACTACGCCCTTGCGAGGATCGGCGAGATGGCGAAGACATCGGCACCAACCCAGGAGGCTGTAGATGACCTCCTCGGATGGATCGACCCTCCGGAAACAAGGTCCCGCGCCCTGGAGGCGTTGAGCTCCTTCTGCAAGAACGGCCTTGAAGTAGGCCAGCTCGACGAAGATGCCCGAAAGAAGATCTCCCATTCGCTCCTCGAAACCTTCTTCCGCGAGATGTCTGACGATACCATGTACGAGGACGCTTTGAAGATCATCGAGATGGTGGACGTAAGAGACGAAGTGACCGTTGCGAAGTGTCAGAGGTTCATCGGCTCATCCCTGAGGAAGGGAGGCCACGATCTCAGGCTCATGAAGCTGGGCGGATGGCACGCGAAAGATCCGAAGTTGAGAGACTGGTTGATCGAGATCTCGGAGGACGTCATGTCCGGTGCCGAGGACGATACCGTCGCCGATTTATGCAAACGGTTCATAAAGAGCATTTAGAGTCGATGGGCCTCACCCTCTTCCGATGAGGCCAGGCTCATCGAGGATCATACCCCCAGCTGAGGTATGTGGGCGAGGTAGCTTTCGCGAAGCTCCTTTTTGTCGATGTGGTTATAGATATCGATAGCTTCTCCTCGCACATCACCCCGCAACTCCTTCACGAAGTCTCGGGGCATACCGCTTCTGATAAGGTGAGTAACAAACCAGTGGCGACAGCAGTGAGGAGTGAACCTGTCTTCCAGCTTGGCAGAATTCGCATCATATAATCCTACCCTCTCAGCGTGCTTCCGTGTCATTCTTTCTACACTAGCTTTCGAAATTCTATCACCATTCTTGTTAATGAATAGCGCACGGCCATCAGATCCTGGGCGGTTTTTTCTGGCAGCTAACCATCTACTCAGAACAGTAACTGCCTCATTATCAAGATATAAAACTCGGTTTGATCGCTTTTTTGTGTGCTTGAGCGTAATCTCGCCTCGTCCCAAATCAACATCAACAATGTCAAGACTTAGAAGCTCCCCAAGTCTCATACCAGTTTTAAAAAACAAGACTAAAATGCATTTGTCCCTGCTATCGAGGATCGAGTTAACAAGTCTCGCCGCATCTTCGACTTCAACCAGCTTTCTAATTTCTGAGTCGTTATTTTTCTTGTATTTGCGAAAATAATATTTTCGAAAAGGGAGTATGGGGTTGAACTCAACGAGTTCTTCCACTATCAGGAATTCGTAGAAAGCACTCAGACATGTAAAAATTCGATCTATGCTTGTGGATTTAAGATTTCTATCCTTTAATTGGACCAAAAATGATCTGAGATCCTCCTTTGTTACCTCAAGCGGGCTACTCTCTCTAGCCTCTAAAAAAGCGCAGAATTCTGTTGTCCTGTTAATGTAATCTGGGCTTGAGACGATATCGCTGAGCTTTAGATCTTCCTCGAACTTCTGTATAAGACCGCGTGATGTGGGATTGAGATCCGCAGATTGAGTGATCATCTGATCCACCTCCATCCCAACGCTGTTTCTTCGACCAAACCAAAGCGCCGAAGAGATTCAAGTTGGTTGTTCACGAGCTTCACGGCTTCAGTTTCCCGAGGGTTGATACCAAGCTCTTTGAGGAGAGAATAACCGTCTACAGGCTTTCCACGCTTAAGAATGGTGATAATCTCTTCATCATGACCTCTGGTTCCGTCAGCAGGATCGGCTTCTCCGAAGTCAGCGTGACGAGACTTATAGACCTCTATTTCGAGCTTCTCAATCAACAAATTTTTCATCTTAAGGTCGTTGCGAAGCCTTTGAGCCTCATCCCTGACCTCAGCGAGTTCCTTTACAAAATCGTATCGCTGAAGTTCATTATCCGATTCACGGAATTTTTCTACAGCTTCAAAAACGAACTTCGATAGCGCAATTCCGGCCTTCTTAGCATCTTCTTCCCATAGCTCTTTCACCTTCGCGGAGGGTAGATAGACGTTGATATATCGTGCTTTGAGATGAGGTACTACCATGCTTCTTAGTACGCTCTTAATGTATTAAATCTTACCGGTACTAAGTTTAACGCCTACAACGGAGGGCTATTCGATCCCGAGAGGCACCCGGACCTCTCGGAGTGGACGGTCGGCGATTCCTATCTGGCCGAGGCGATCGACCTTCTCTCCCGGTCGGAGGCGGGGTCTGGGTCTGGGTCGGGCTCATCCGGTGGAGGGAGGGGCGGGGGCAGAAAGAAGGACGAAGACGGAGGGGCGGGCGGCGACGGGGGCGGCGCCGATGGCGCAGGGAAGGGGTTTGTCGACTACTCGACCCTGGAGATAAGACACCTCGGATCGATCTACGAGGGGCTTTTAGAGTACAGCCTCGCGATCGCCGGGGAGGATCTCGTCGTCTCCGGCGGCAAGGACCGCCGCTGGGTGACGGTCGCCGAGTACAACCACGGCAAGAAGAAGCAGAAACGTTTCGAGGAGTTTTCCGAGTTTGACCGGGCGCGGGCCGGCGAGCTATACCTCACCGGCGACCGGGGCGAGAGGAAGGCGACGGGCTCCTACTACACCCCCGACTACATCGTCGACTACATCGTCGAGAAGACGGTGGGGCCGGTCGTTGAGGAGAGGTGGAAGGAAGCCCTCTCCAAAAATGAGAGCCTCATCGAGGCGACCCTCTCGGTGAAGGTCCTCGACCCGGCGATGGGCTCGGGCCACTTCCTCGTCGGCGCCGTCGAATACCTGGCAGGAAAGCTCCTCCAGGCCGCAGAGCGGGATATCGAGTGGGGGTGGGTCGAGGACCAGGGGCAGTTCACATCCGAGTGGGCGAAGAGGGAGGCGGTCTCCCACTCGATCTACGGCGTCGACCTGAACGAGCTGGCCGTCGAGCTTGCCAAGGTCTCGCTGTGGCTCGTCACCATCGCAAAAGATAAGCCCCTCTCCTTCCTCGACCACCGGCTCAAGCAGGGAAACAGCCTCGTCGGCGCCCGCCTCTCGGATTTGAAATATTATCCGGGCTCTGTTAACGTCGACAAGGATCAGTTCACTTTTCCCTCCTTCGTCTCGCCCAAGTTCATAGAGCATCTGATAAGCAAGATCAGAGAGCTAGAAGAGATCGGCGACGACTCTCTCATCGAGATCAAGGAAAAGGAGAGGGTCTTCGAGGAGTTTCGAAACCTTCCCGAGTACACCAAGGCGAAGGCGATCGCCAACGTCCACACATCGATCTTCTTCGGAAACTCCGTCTCTCCAAGGGTTACGCCCAGGGGGACACATAGCGGGGAGGACGTCTATCACGACTTATTCTGGGGAATTATGGGCAATGAGTCCGAGTGGCGGCGCAAGACCTCCCCCGGATGGTTCCGGGCCGCCCAGGAGACGGCCAGGGAGAAGAGCTTCTTTCACTGGGAGCTGGAGTTTCCCGAGGTCTTCTTTGCGGGCGGCGCCGTCAAGGATAATCCCGGCTGGGACGCGGTGGTGGGAAATCCGCCCTACGTCCGCCAGGAAGGGCTGGGGGAGTTCAAGGGGTACTTTGCGGAGAAGTACAGGGCTTATCACGGCGTCGCCGACCTCTACGTCTACTTCGTCGAGCTGGGTGCAAGCCTCCTCCAGAAAGAGGGGTTCTTCTCCTACATCCTCGCAAACAAGTGGATGAGGGCGAACTATGGCGAGCCCCTCCGGCGGTGGATGAAGGAGCGGTGCATCGACGAGATCGTCGACTTCGGGGACCTGCCCGTATTCCCGGAGGCGACGACCTACCCCTGCATCCTGCGGCTCTGCGGCGGTCAGGCGAGGCCGAGCTTCCGGGCCGCAGAGGTAGAGTCCCTCGACTTCGGTCGCCTGAAGGATTACGTCGAGGATCACGCCTACTCCGTCAGCCTTTCAGGCTTAGACGACTCCGGCTGGTCACTGGTCGACGAGTCTGTCCAGAGGCTCCTCGAGAAGCTCCGTCGGGCGGGGACGCCCCTGGGCGAGTACGTGGATGGCAAGATCTACCGCGGGGTTCTAACGGGGCTAAACGAGGCCTTCGTCATCGACGGGGAGACCCGCGGCGGGCTGATCCGGGACGATCCGAAGAGCGCGGAGCTGATCAAGCCCTTCCTCGCCGGGCGGGATATCAAGAGGTATGAGCCTCCGGTGAGCGATAATTACTTGATTCTGGTTCCGAACGGATGGACACGAACAAAGTCTTCAGGCGCTGAAGATCCCTGGGGCTGGTTCGAGGCTAAATACCCGGCAGTTGCTGCTCATTTGACGCAATTCTCCATCGCCGCTCAAAAACGATACGACAAGGGCGAATACTGGTGGGAACTTCGCTCATGTGATTATTACGAAGAATTCGAAAAGCCAAAGATAATTTATGCAGAAATCGCTATCAATGGCCAATTTGCTCTTGAAACCCAGAACTCATTTTCTGATACGACTACGTACATAATGGGCAGCGATTCAAAATATCTTTTGGGGATATTGAACTCCAAGCTCTGGACTTTTTTGTTTTCGAATACGAGCTCCGAAATTCGAGGGGGATTTTACCGATGGAAACGTCAGTACATGACCCCATTGGTCATCCGCAGCATCTCCTTCTCCACCCCCGAGGCCGACCGCCGCCGGCTGGCGGAGGAGCTGGCGGGCCTCTGCGCCGCCGGCAGGTTCGAGGAGGTGCTGGAGGCGGTTGACGGCTGCCTGCCGAAAGACGCCGCGGGCGAGGCAATCGCCGGGGGCGAGATGTCCGACGTCGTCTGCGACCTGCTGGCGCGCCTCGCCGAGGAGATGATCCGGATGAACAAAGAGAAGCAGGAGGAGATCCGGGGGTTCCTGGCGTGGCTTTCGGATTTCACCGGCGCCAGGATCGACGACCTCTCGAATAAGACAAAAGTTTCCGCCTACTACGAGATCGAGTTCTCCGAGCTTCTCGGCGTCCTCAAGAAGAACAAGAAGAAACTCGCCGTCGACCCCGGCCGCCGGGCCTTCGGCGAGGACCTGCGGCGGGAGCATTCGGCGTCGGTGGAGAAGCTCGCGCCGCTCTTGCTGCGGATCGGGGAGGTCGACCGGCTCATCGATGCCATCGTCTATCGGCTCTACGGGCTCACGGAGGCGGAGGTCGCCATCGTCGAGGGGAGCCTCTCGTGATATCTTTCTGCACTGGCGCCGGTGGCGGAGGGGGGGGGTCTTCTGGGGGCCTGCGGGTGGCTTGCGCCGCCCGGCGCCGCAAGCGCTGGGCGGTCGGACGACGGGATCGAGAAGATGGAGTGAAGGCTGGGCTGGTCGTCAGAGCGGCTCTGCGCGGATGGGCCATGTTGGGGGCCGGGCCCCTTCAAGCCCTAAGCTGTGACGTACTCGCGGATCTCGACTTTGGCCCCCGATTTCGCCGCCGCCTCCGCCGACGTCAGAAGCTCCGATGCTACCTTTTCGTCGACGTAAGCCTCGCCGCAGTTCCGGCAGACCTGGGCGGGGACCCCCCTGATCACCATGATCAGACCGTCCCGCTCCAGGGTGACGGTCGTCGTTCCGGGCTCAGTAGAGCCTCTCTTACAGATGAGGCACCTCATGATCTCCTCCTTGACAAATCTTCGTCCCACTTATCTAGGTCTGGCTCGTAAACGGTCACTACAATGACGGACCCCTCCTCCTCATTGATGGCGACCACCACGTGAATCGGGCGGCCTTCGCACCAGCCGCAGATCAAGCGGCTCGGGAAGGGCGTGTCCTCGGGATAGTCCTCAATGACAGCCCCCTCTGAGGTAACCCATCGTACATCCTCTACGCTGATATCCCGCTCAAACATCCGCTCCACCGCATGGATGCGGAATATCAAATCTCTGCCCTTCAGATCCATCTTTCAAAGGCCTTTTTTTTATTAGATTATTTATAAATCTTCTTCAGCGGCTTTCGCCTATATTAAGCGTCATGTTTCAACCTTATAGCTCCAAAATTTTAGTATCTCCGCATCTAACGGAAACTGCCATATTTTTATAATCGATCTTCAAGTCCTTCAGCGCGTAGATATCCGGCTCGCTATTGAGAAACTCGGCTAGGGTAGCTTCAGCCAGCTTCATTATACCCCTCGTCTCAACCACTTCTTCCTCCCTGGAGAGGTCTTCCGGGTATCCAGGTTTATTTTTGGGGGGATCTGCGGGCTCCCATCTCGTCTCTGCCCCATCGGACGCCGTCATGAAGATATGAAGGCGCAAAAATGGTAAATAACTTTTGCAGCCCCCCCGAGGCCGAACGCCGCCGCCAGGCTGAGGAGCTCTCGGCTTCTATCGCCGCCGACCGGTTCGACGAGAACCTCCTGCGGGAATATTCGGCGTCGGTGGAGAAGCTCGCGCCGCTCCTCGAGCGGATCGGCGAGGTCGACCGGCTCATCGATGCGATCGTGTATCGGCTATACGGGCTCACCGCCGAGGAGGTCGCCATCGTCGAAGAGAGCCTCTCGTGATGATTCTCCTGTGAGGGGAGATGGTGTAGGGGCGCTTGAAGGCCGATAAATAAATATGAGCAGTGAGGTCTGTAATCGGCCGCATAGGGAGCAGATCAGATTGAAAAAGAGCAAAGCGATTAAACAAATTAACAGGTGGAGGGAAAGCCGTACAGATGTGCGTTTTAATGACCTCTTGCAAGTCGCGATAGCTTTTGGTTTTGAATTCAAAGGCATGAAGGGTAGTCACGTGGTCTATTCGAGGCGTGATTTAGACGAGATTTTGACCTTCCAGAGCGTGAATGGCAAAGCAAAGCCTTATCAAGTTAAACAATTGATAGATTTAATCGACAGATACAACCTCACGGAGGACGAGCCCGATGTATAAAATAAACATCTTTTATAGTATCGAGGACGAAGGGTACATCGCTACAGTACCTGAGTTGCCGGGCTGTTCTTCTTTTGGAGAGACCCGAGAGGAAGCCCTGGAGGAGATAGAAGTGGCAAAAAATCTGTGGCTCTCCGCCGCGGCGGCTGAAGGCAGAACTGTGCCGGTTCCCCATGAAAGCAGCGTAGGCCGCCGACTGACGGTTTGAGTGGCGAAGTTCTGCCCTTTTCATTGTTCAAGGAAATCCCGGCGGCGGGCTTATATCGGACTTATTTTTATAGATGTCGCGGCGGCTTATGACGACGCGAGAAGCGCCATCTGACTGAATCGATAGCGTTCGGTGACCACACTTCAGATGAGCATATTTTCGGGCTGCCAACCGATGGGAACGGGCGACGGGATGGGTATAATTATATAAATATATTTATGCAAGGCTGCGGAATCGACGGGGAGACAAAAGAGGTGGTCTGTAGCGAGGCCGACCGCCACCGGCTGGCGGAGGAGCTGGCGGTTTCTATCGCCGCCGGCCGGTTCGAGGAGGTGCTGGAGGCGGTTGACGATTGCATGCTGCAGGACGCTTCGGGTGAATTCGTAGCCGAGGGAGACAGGTCCGACGTCGTCCACGACCTGCTTGCGCACCTGGCCGAGGAGATGATCCAGATGAACCGGGAGAAGCAGGAGGAGATCCGGGGCTTTCTCGCGTGGCTTTCGGATTACACCGGCGCCAGGGTCGACGACCTCTCGAACAAGACAAAAGTTCAGGCCTACTGCGAGGCCGATTTCGGCGAGCTTCTAGCGGTCCTGAAGAAGAACAAGCGGAAGCTCGCCGTCGACCCCAGCCGCCGGGCCTTCGGCGAGGACCTGCGGCGGGAATACTCGGCGTCGATGGAGAAGCTCGCGCCGCTCTTGTTGCGGATCGGGGAGGTCGACCGGCTCATCGATGCGATCGTCTACCGGTTATACGGGCTCACGGAGGCGGAGGTCGCCATCGTCGAGGGGAGCCTCGGGTGATATCTTTTCTGTACCGGGACCGGTGGCGGAGGGGGCTTCTTCAAGGGGCCTTGCGGGTGGCTTGCGCCGCCCGGCGCTGCGGCGCCGGGCGGTCGGACGACGGGATCGAGAGATGGGGGGAGGAGGAAGGCGCGGGGGCGGTCGGACAAAATTGATGGAATGGCTGGCGAGATTGTCCTTGATAACGATCGCGCAGTCTTGATATGTTAATTTGGAACTGCCATACCTGAAAATAGATTCCGACTACAACGGAGACGTATATGATATCCGTACAACTGCTGAAATCGGATTTAATGTAGATAAATAAATTAATTTCACTCAGAACGTACACAAATTCAAGATATTCAGGAGTGCATTTCAATTGAGGCATGCCAAAAATTATTTATAATAGAGTTCACAATAAAATGTTGATATTATGGCATCAGCTAATCAGAAGCAAATTGGAGATCCGATCATAGTTATCTCTGATGTACATCTGGGTAGCTGCGATTCAGATTATAGGGCCTTTAGGGAATTTATAGATTTTCTGAATAAAATAAAAGGTGAAGGTTGTCTGGTAAAAGACAGTACAAAAAAGATCTATAGTCCGGGCACAATCATATTTCTCGGAGATATTCTTGAATTTTGGAAACCAGCGGGATCTGATAGAAACTATATTATAGAGTGCATCTTGCCGCCGCTTTCAGCTTTATGCAATCTTAACTGCGATATTATTTATGTTACAGGAAATCACGATGAAGATTTATGGGACATAAAATATATTTGGGGAAATGTAAATAAAATGTGCAAAAATAATGGCAATAATGACAAACCAAATAAAGGCGTCAAATTTCCTCATGATAGAGATACTTATATTAAGATATTTGAAAGGACATATCCAGAACGCAGCTTAAATGAGAAAAAAGATGGCGAGAAAATTGATATTAAAGGCATAGAAATTGGAGATAATAATAAATATATATTCATACATGGCCATCAATTTGACAAATGGCAAGTAACCTATAGAATTAGTAGAGGAATCGAAAAATTCGGAAAATTCTGTGGGATGAATTGTTCATATCGATTCGATCCCATAGATTATCTGCAAGATCTAGCAAATTCATCCTTTTCTAAGAGAGTAGTAAAGAGTAGAATGGAGACGATGATATTCATAATTGTTGTTATTTTATATTTAGTATTAACAATTTTCTATGTGAAAGCCAATAAAACTCCTATATGGAGCTTTGTTGGTATTGGTTGGATGCTAGCGTCTTCTTTTATCGCTGTAACTGTTATCCCGAAGATTGCTGCATATCTATTTCCACGAATCTGGAATACAATAATTAAAAAATTTATTAAATATAAATCAGTTGAACAAGTAATAACCAACAATTATAATCATGACAAAGGGAAAAATTTGGATGCTGATGTTATTGTCTTCGGGCATACACATAACCCTGGTCAATTTTCTATTAAAAATAAGCATACGGGTAAAGATCAATTATTCATTAATACAGGTTGCTGGGTAAAAGAAAACGAATGCGATATAAATAAACTAAATACTTTTCTTTATATAGATAAGGAAGGACACCATTTGCTTAAATGGAACATGGAATCGAAGGATATAAGCTACATAAAGAAATAATATTAATAGTTACTTAATATTTGAATTTTCTCAAACTGCGAGGATTATCCGAGTAGCCTTCAGAAAATTATCTAATGTGGATCTGCTTGATCCGCCGCATCTCCTTTTCCACCCCCGAGGCCGACCGCCGCCGCCTTCGTATCTTGATTTATACGTCGCCTCCCCATCATGTTGAACCATTCTGCTACATAAAATTATCTTTGAATGTGAAACCACAGCAATTATCTTTCGGTTATATGCTCATCCCCGCAGCAGAGCTGCATAGTATTCGATAAAAATTATTATTCTACTGAGCACGTCCCCCTAATAAATGCCCTATCTTTTGGATACCTGGACCACAGCCCTTTATTACCCTGGACCCAGAAGCTTTCATGATGGCCAGAGATCAAAAGGACTACTTCTACCGGAGGGCCAAGGCCGAAGGGTACCGGGCCCGGTCCGCCTTCAAGCTCCAGCAGATCAACAAGAGGTTCCGGCTGATCAGGAGGAGCGACGCCGTCCTCGACCTGGGCGCCGCCCCCGGAGGGTGGCTGCAGGTGGCAAAGGAGATCTCAGGGGGGAGAGTCGTCGGGGTCGACCTCCTCGCGATCGATCCCATCGAGGGGGTCGCGACGATCAAGGCCGACATCACCGCCCCGGAGACCCTGGAGATTATCAGAGAAGCCCTCGGCGGGAAGGCCGACGTCGTCATCTGCGACGCCGCCCCGAACCTCTCGGGGAACTGGACCCTCGACCACGCAAGGTCCATCGACCTATCCCGGTCCGCCCTCCGGGTCGCGGAGGAGACCCTCAAGCCCGGGGGAAACTTCCTCGTCAAGGTCTTCCAGGGGGATACCTTCCTCGACTACCTCTCGGAGGTGAGGGAGCGGTTCCGCAGGGCCCAGTCCCACTCTCCGGCAGCCTCTCGAAAGGAGAGCGCCGAGATGTACGTCTTAGGCCAGGGGTTCGTTCTGCCGCCTGTTAAGGCCGGGGACGTCCTGGAGATCGATATCGTCGGTGTCGGCAAGTCCGGGGACGGGTTCGGCGAGGTGGAGGGCTTCCGGATATTCGTCCCGGGGTCGGCTCCCGGCGAGAGGATGAGGGTGAGGATAGGATCGATAAGATCCGGCACCGCCGTCGGGTCTCCCGAGAGCTGAAGGGCCCCGGAAAAGGGATGGTGCCGTTTTCGAAAACTATTTTACATATTCTTGCGACCTACTCCATGTGACAGTCTTCAGAGCTTATGACGTGCGAGGCGTCTACGGGACAGAGCTTACCGATGATATCGCCCGGAAGGTGGGGAGAGCTCTGGGGTCGTACCTTCCCTGTGGCCGGATCGCCCTCGGAAGGGATACGAGGGTGAGCGGCCCCGAGGTGGAGAGGGCATTTTTGGAGGGGGTCTTGTCCACGGGCTGCTCCGTCGAGAGGTACGGAGTCCTCCCGATATCGATGATCGGCTTTGAGACCTGGAAAGAGGGGTACGACGCGGCAGCCTACATCTCCGCCTCCCACAACCCCCCCGAGTACAACGGCATCAGGTTCAGGACCGCCGAGGGGTACGGTATGCTCTACCACGAGACGGAGATGATGGACCTTTACGAGAGAGGGGACTTTCGAGAGGGGGAAGGCAAGAAGACCGACAGGGCCTCCGAAGACGTCATCCGGAGGTACGCGGACTATGTCGAAGGGAAGCTCTCCATAAAAAGGCCCCTCAAAATCGTCCTTGACATGGGCAACGGCTCCGCCTGCGGGATGGCCATGCTGTACCAGAGGCTCGACTTCGACGGTCGGGTGATAAACGGCGAGCCCGACGGCCTCTTCTCCGGCCGCGGCCCCGCCCCCACCGAGGAATCCTTGAAGGATGCGGCGAGGATGGTGGTGGAGACGGGGGCAGATTACGGCGTCGGTTTCGACCCTGACGCCGACCGGGGGCTCGTCATCGACGATCGAGGCCGTATCGTCCCCCCCGAGAAGGTGGCAGTGATCCTGGCAAAGGAGAGGTACCGCCCCGGCGACAGGGTGGTGGCGGGCTTCGACTGCTCCATGATCCTGGAGAGGGAGCTTCTCCCCCTCGGATTCGAGGTGATCCGGGAGAGGGTCGGAGACGTCTTCATCGCCAACCGGGTCAAAAGAGAGGGGGCGGTCATCGGCGTCGAGAGGTCCGCCCACCTATTCCTCCCGGAATTTCAGCTCTCCGATGACCCCTTCTCCATGTCCCTCGTCCTCGGCGAGGTGATATCCAGAGGGGAGAAGCTCTCGGACCTCTCGGACGGCATACCCGACTACCCCTACGTCCAGAGGTCCGTCAGGATAGTGGGGTCGGCGGCCGATGTCATGAGACGGCTCGAAGGCGACCTTGCATCCCTTGAGCCCGACACCACCGACGGCCTCAAGATCATTGCCGAGGATTATACCGTCCTCATCAGGCCCTCCAACACCCAGCCCCTCATCAGACTCTACGTCGAGACGGCGGGTGGCTCCGCCGATGAGCTCGTCGAACGGTTCGAAGGGCTCATAAAAGGAGCGGCAAAATGAGGAAGTGAGGAAAACCGGAACAGGGACGAGCCGCTGACGACCCACCACCAAACACCGATCGCCATACCCAGGCCAGGACCGAGCTGATATATATTGACCACAAAAGACGTCTGCATCCTGATCCCCACCCTCAACGAGGAGGACGCCATCGCCGGGGTTATCGGCGAGTTCCGGGAGATGGGATTCTCCGACATCCTCGTCATCGACGGCAATAGCCGCGACAGAACTCGCGAGCTTGCGATGGCGGCCGGGGCGAAAGTCGTCGTCCAGAGCGGCAAAGGGAAGGGGCAAGCCCTGAAAGAGGCCTTCGACCTCATCGAGGCCGAGTACATAGTGATGATCGACGGTGACGGGACTTACCTCCCCGCCGAGGTGGGCACCCTCCTGGATCCCGTCTTCGCTGGAAAGGCCGACCACACCATGGGAAACCGGTTCGCAAACCTCCAGGAGGGTGCCCTGACCCGGCTCAACTCGGCGGGGAACAGGCTGATCAACTTCTTCTTCAGGCTGATCTACGCCGTCCCCTTGAACGACATCCTGACGGGTTACCGGGCCTTCAGCCGGGAAGCGGTCCGCCGCCTCGACCTCACCATGGCGGGGTTTGAGATCGAGACGGAGATGACCGTCGACAGCGTCAAGAAGGGTCTGGCCATCGCCGAGGTCCCCATAACCTACAGGCCCAGAGCCACCGGGACGAAGACGAAGCTCAACCCCTTCATGGACGGAGCGAGGATCATCGCCACCATATATCGGATGGCCAAGACCCACAACCCCCTCTTCTACTTCGGGCTGATGGGTTCCTTATTCGGCACGGCAGGATTCCTTCTGGGCCTCTACGTCGCCAGTGAGTGGTTCACCACCAGGACGGAGCATATACCCCTTACGATTCTGACGGCGATACTGATCATCGTCGGATTCCAGCTCTTCTTCCTGGGGATCCTCGGCGATGCCGTCGCATCGATGCACCGGGAGGTCCTGCGGGAGATCTACAGGAACCGAAAGGAGAGATGAGAGGCGAAAGCCGGCGGCTCCGGCCGGGATGACGTCATGAAAGCCGCCATATCTTTGAAGGCTCTGAGCCAGATCGCCAGCCGCTATTTCGCCTTCTGGGTCCTCCTGGCGGCGGCCGTCGGCCTCCTCCGCCCATCGACCTTCAGAATCGCCCTCCCCCACATACCGCTCCTCCTGGGCATCATCATGTTCGGTATGGGAGTGACCCTCCGGGTCGAGGATTTCCAGGAGATCCTCGACCAGCCGAAGGAGGTGGCCATAGGGGTCGCCGCCCAGTACACCGTCATGCCCCTCCTAGCCTATGGGATCGCTGAGGCGTTCCACCTCCCGGGGGAGGTGGCCGTAGGGGTCGTCCTCCTGGGGGCATGCCCCGGAGGGACCGCCTCCAACTTAATCACCTTCATCGCCAGGGGAGACGTCGCCCTCTCGGTGGCGATGACCACCGCCTCGACCCTCATCTCCCCGATAATGACCCCCCTCATCACCCTATTCCTGGCGGGGGCCTGGGCGCCGGTCCCGGCGGGGGATCTCTTCGTCTCCGCCTTGAAGATCGTACTCATCCCCATCCTTTTGGGCCTCTCCGTCCACCTATATTTCGAGGAGGCTGTGGATCGGTGGACCGCCGTTTTGCCCCTCGTCTCCGTGGCGACGATCGTGGCCGTCGTCGGAGCAATCGTCGGAGCGAACGCCGATCTGATCAGATCCGCTGCGTCGGTGATCTTCGCCGTGGTGATCCTCCACAACCTCTTCGGTCTCCTCCTCGGCTATGGAGCAGGATCTGCCGTAGGAATGGCTGAGTCGAAGAGGAGGGCGGTAGCGGCGGAGGTGGGGATGCAGAACTCGGGGCTCGCCGCAGCTCTCGCCATGGCCCACTTCAACCCGGCAGCCGCGATCCCGGGGGCCATCTTCAGCGTCTGGCACAATATCTCAGGCCCGATCCTCGCCAATTGGTGGACCCGGGGAGACGATCGAACCTCCGAAAAAAAATAGAGACGGATTTAATCAGATAAGATCTCCCACCACGTCGTAGCTGAAGATCGGGCCGTCGGTGCAGACGTGGTATGGCCCCATGGTGCAGTGCTCGCATTTGCCGACGCCGCATTTCATGTGCCGCTCCAGGGAGATGTAAATATCGGACTCGATAAATCCCCGGCTCGCGAGGTCTCTTGCGACTGCCCTGATCATCATAGGCGGGCCGCAGAGGGCCGCGGTCCCTGGGCTGGGGTCCAGGTCGGCGAGGAGCGATGTCACGAGGCCGACGTTCCCCTTCCAGCTCGCATCCATCATGTCGACGGTGATCCCCACCTCGATCTCCGCCGCCTGCCAGCTCCCGTACTCGCTGGTGAAGTAGAGGTCCTGGGATGTCCTCGCTCCGTAAACTACAGTTACATCCCTGAAATCCCGGCGGCCGTCGGCGATGTAATTGATGAGGGAACGCAGCGTAGCAAACCCGGACCCTCCCCCAGCGATGAGGACGTTTTTGCCCCTCATAGAGCCGACAGGAAACCCGTTCCCGAAAGGGCCCCTGATCCCCAGGACGTCCCCCACCCGGGCCGCCATGATCCCCTGAGTGATCCTCCCAGCCTCCCGGACGCAGATCTGGAGGGGGTCTCTGGTGGGGGATGAGGCGATGGATATAGGGCACTCCCCCAGGCCGAATACGGATACCATCAGAAACTGGCCAGGGGAGTAGCTTACGGCGACGGGCTCGTCATCCTCGTCCATCGGCCGGAGGGATAATAGGTATGTATTGGAGGACTCGACGTCGATGTCGACGACCTCGGCCTGGAAGGGAATGTAGCTTTCCGGCTTCGCCGGGGCGGCTCTTACGATCCTGTCACCACCAAAGCCATCAAGAGTTTCCGTTCCCCTCTTCGACCGATCTATCTTCATTCCGTCGCCTCCCTGAACAAGGACCACCGATCGGCTTCGCCCAGGCAGACCCGAGAGCATCTGCCGCAGCCGACGCAGCCGAAAAGCCTCGTCTTCTCGGGGATGTAGACGAACTTGTCGAGGTACCAGTGGCGGAGCCTCTCCCCGGCGTCAGGCCGCGGGTTGGCCCCGCTCGTCATCCTCGAGAAGCCCGAGAGGATGCAGGAGTCCCTGCACCTCAACCTCTCCCCGTCGGGGACGCCCTGATCGAGAACGCTGAAGCAGTGGCAGACGGGACAGACGAAGGAGCATCCCCCGCAGGCAAGACACCTCCGTCCCGCCTCCTTCCAGTCGGCGCCGTCGATGGCTTCCCTGATCTTCTCGGGGTTTGGGGAAGGACCTCTCTTTATCATCTTCTCCTCGGCGAGGGCGAGGAGCCGCTCCTTCTCTCTTATGTCTTCGATTTCCGCCTCCTGGAAATGTCGCTGATGCGCCCTGAGGATATAGACCCCCGCAGGAGAACCCGCCTCCACCAGGTAGCCGCGGCCCAGATCCGTCAGAAGGAGGTCGTACCCCCCCTCAGCTCCGGGCCCAGAACCCATGGATCTGCAGAAGCATCCTTCGCCTGGGGAGGTGCAGTTCAGGGCGACTATTATCGTAGATCTCCTCCTGCCGGCATAAGGAAGGTCGGGTAGGTCTGATCCGAAGATCTCGTCGATGACCTTCAGCGCCTGAAGGTCGCAGGGCCTCATACCCAAAATCAGCCTAGCCTTGGGGAGGTCCTCCGAGAAGGTGTAGCGGCCGCTGTACTGGACGTACCTGAAGAGGACCTCCTTTTTGGGGAGGAAGAACTCCACCGGGGATGCTAGGGGGTTGTCCCCCTCGAGGGCAAGAGCCTCCCCCTTCCAGGTGGCGAACGCCGCCTCCCCATCGACGCGGACGGGGGCGACGACTTCCAGGGTCTCGGCCAGCTCCTCCACCAGAGAGAGGAGGTTCTCGCAGCGGAGGAATAATGCAAAGGTCGCCGTCATGGGTCTGCCCTCCTGATCCTGACGGGGGTCCGTTTGAAGTCGGGGATCTTGGATTTGGGGTCGAGGTTTTTGGCAGTCAGCCGGTTTGCCGGTGCCTCGGAGAAGTGAAAGGGCATGAACACCGTCCCCTTCGGGACGACCTCCGATACATCTGCCTCGATCTCAAGGCTCTCTTCCCTCGACTCCACCACAACCCTCGATCCCCGCCTAACGCCGAGAGCCGCCGCGTCCTCCGGGTTGATATCGACAATGGGCCTCGAAATCTCTCGGTCCAGGAGGTGGACTCGCCGAGTCATCGTCCCGGTATGGAAGTGAAAGAGGCTTCTGCCTGTCGTCAGGAGGAGGGGGTACTCGGGGTCTGCATCCAGTTCCTGATGCTCCACCGGAAAAAACTTCGCCCTCCCCATGGGAAATGAATCCCGATGGAGGATCTCGGTTCCGGGATGGTCTCTCTCCGGGCAGGGCCAGTGTAGCCCCGATACCCCGAGCCTCCGGTAGCTGATGCCGCCGTAGGAAGGCGTCACCGATGATATCTCGGCCATCACCTCCTCAGGAGAGGAGTAGTCGGCATCGATCCCCAGTCGGCTCAGAAGGTCCGCCGCCACCTCCACCTCCGGCCTCGCCTCACCCGGAGGCGACGTCGCCCACCTCACCCTCTGAACCCGCCGCTCCGTCGACGTGAAGGTCCCGTCCTTCTCAGCAAAGGAGGCGACGGGAAGGACGACGTCGGCGAGGGCCGTCGTCTCGGTGGGGAATATATCGGCGACGGCGAGAAACTCCAGTGACGATAGGGACCGTTTCACACCTTCCCGGTTGGGGTAGCTCATCATGGGGTTCTCCCCGGAGATGTAGACCCCCCTTATCCTGCCATCTTCGGCCGCCCCCATAATCTCCACGGCGGTGAGCCCTGGGGCGGTGGGGAGGTCCGTCCCCCAGGCCCTCTCCATCCTACCCCTCGCCTCAGGGTCCTCCACCTTCTGATATCCTGAATAAACATTCGGAAGCGCCCCCATATCGCAGGCCCCTTGAACGTTCTGATGGCCCCGGAGGGGGCAGATCCCCGTCCCCTCCCTCCCGACGTTGCCGGTGGCGAGGACCAGGTTGGCGAGGGCGAGGACGTTATCGGTCCCATTGGAGTGCTGGGTCGTCCCCATGGCGTAGACGACCGCCGCCCTCGGCGCCTCTCCGAAGGCGACCGCAGCCTTCTTTAGATCTCCGGGAGGTATCCCCGAGATCCTCTCCACCACCTCCGGCGAATACCGCGTGACCAGCTCCTTCAGGGCTGAGAACCCCCGGGTCCTCTCTCTTATGAAGACCTCATCGGCCAATCCCAGCTCGAGGATCAGGTTCAATATCCCGTTCGTCCAGGCGACGTCGGTTCCAATGCGGGGAGCGAGGTTTATATCGGCGAGCTCTGCCATCTGGGTCCTCCTGGGGTCTGCGACGATCAGAGTCGCGCCTCCGGACTGGGCCTGCAGGATGTGCGCGGCGACGAGAGGGTGCTGCTCTGTGGTGTTGGAGCCGGTGACGAGGATGGTGTCAGATGAGAGGAGGCTCCTTATCGGGTTTGTCATCGCCCCGCTCCCCAGGGCGACGCCGAGGCCCGCCACCGACGGAGCGTGGCAGAGCCTGGCGACGTGGTCGATGTTGTTCGTCTTCAGGGCTGCTCTCGCGAGCTTTGACAGAAGGTAGTTCTCCTCATTTGTCCCTTTAGCCGATGTGAGGATGGCCAGGGCATCGGGCCCTGACTCATCTTTTATCTCTTTGAACCTTTTGGCGGTAAGAGAGAGGGCCTCGTCCCAGGACCCCCGGACCATCCGATCGCCCCGCCTGATAAGAGGGTTCTTCAGCCGATCGGGATGGTGGACGAAGTCGGCGGCTAGCCACCCCTTGACGCAGAGCCGTCCTCTGGAGACGGGGTGAGCCTGAGACGGGGAGGCTCCCACTATCCGGCCGTCCTCGACGTGGAGGAAGAGGCCGCAGCCGCAGCCGCAGTAGACGCAGGTGGTGGCGATCTTCTCCAAAACGGATCTCTCCGGGGGATGCTAGGTATTGGAGGGACTCGACTTTTGAGGTATTATCCCTTTGGGTCGCAGATCGAGGAGCGCGAGGCCGGCTCCCCAAGAAAAGAGAAATAGGCAGATGATCAAAACGCCATCCGCATGACCGACAAGTTCGCTCCCGAATACCCCGGACTGATGAAGATGCATAACGATTCTGGTCCCGCCTACCGAGGGGTTCTATGACTGAGAATTGGCTGAGGCCGCTTCTCACCCTCATAGTCCTCTCCCTCCTCGCTTCGGAGGGCGGCCTCGCCGACGGCCTGGTGACCCTGCGCCTCGACGACGGGACCGCGGAGAACGGGTTCCGGATGGGGGGCGGCCTCGGCCATGCCGTCCTCTTCGAGGCCCCTTCCGGGGAGTGGACGCTCTCCGCCGTCTCAATATACGGGAAGCTGGCACCGAATAGAACTTCTGAGATCTTCGTCCTTGAGATATGGGACGACAAACTCAACGCCGTATCGAAGGTCACCGACAGAGTCGACTCCTACTTCGGCGATGAGTTCGGCTGGGCCCTGGTGGACGTCCCCGACGTCCGGGTCCGCGGCCCCTTCCTCATCTCCATCTACGAGTTCGGCGGGGTTTACTTGGGAACTGACATAGGGCCCGCCACCAGAAGGTCGTTTATCTCGACGAGAAATCCCAACCGTATCCTGGCCTGGAACCTCAACGGGTATCAACAGAACGAGACGGAGTGGATGATCAGGACCGTAGGATCCTCTCCAGCACCGGAGTTGGTGAGCTTGAAGGTCCTGTCGGAGGCGGCGGGCAAAGAAAACCCCGGAACGATAGAGGTGGATCTGAAAGACGGGGACGGCAACCTCAAGAGAGCGACCCTCTTCATCGCCGAGAACATTTCGAGGGAGGTGGTCTGGTCGGCGGGGGTGGATATTGAGGGGGCAGAGGCGACGGCCCGGTTCTCCTGGCCGGGGACTCTCTACGGGGTATCGGGGCCTGGAGGCCGCGTCTATCCCGTCCTGACGGCAGAGGTGGCCGGAGTTTCGGAGGAGTTACGTCCCCTTCTCTCCAGGTCCACCCCTTGCCTCCTCCTCCTCAACTTCGGGGAGGCTCGAGCAGCCGCCTACGCCTACTTCGGGGAAGACGGGAGGCTTCACGCCCTCATCGACGTGGCGGGGAACGTCCACTTCGCTTCCAGGGATGTTCTTAACGTCACAGCCCCGAAGGCCGATTACATGGCGTTTCTCACAAAGAACATCACCGCCTCCGGGGGGGAGACGGCCATCGCATTTTACAGTATGGAAGCGTCAACTGATTCCTCGATCCTGTCGACCGGCTATCACGAGCCCATCGTCCTGGCGAGGTCGCCCCTCTTCAACTACAGGGTCAGCCTCGAAGAGGTGGAGGCGGAGGCCGGCGATTATACCCCAATAGTCATGGTGGAGGACGGTGCCTACAACGCCGTCTGGTTCGGAGGCGCGACGACGGTGGGAAGGCTCTGAAACTTTGCGGGGGGATGCTGATGGAGAGGGATTTTATATATGTTATATTATTCGATAGCAATGCCTCCATCATGCAGAAAGTTTAATTATATCCATGTATTCATGTGTTCGTTACGATAGCTTTCAATCAAGGCTAATCTATTGGAGGGAGATAGCACTGCCCAGACCATACCAGCTAATTATGGTGGTGATCTGCATCCTGATCTTTCAGGGAGCAACCGCCATAAACATCCATTTTTCGGCGAGCAGCGGCGGCCAGACCGTCGGGATCGTCGACTCTTACGACATAGATGATAGCGTCGGGGTCAGCGGGAAGGCTTCGGCGAGCTTTGGGGGCGGCGTCAGCATAGACGAGAGCAACAGCCTCTGGGGCTCGGGGAGCGCGATTATAAAACAGGCTTTCTACGGGTGCGGCGGCGGTGCAGACTACGTCATATGCCGCGCCCTCAGCACTCTGGAAGCATCGAAGATCGCAGGGTCGGGAAGCTCCTCCCTGACCCCAACGGCGGGGAAGGTGTCAAGCACCCTCTCCACGACCGGGAGCTTGGAGACGGCCTCCGAACTATGGGGCGTCCAGGGCGGTGACATAGCCGGCGTCGGATCTGGTGCCTTCCTCGCCGATATCTCGACGTCCCAGTCCGTCGCCACGGGCGGAAGCGTCGCAGCCTCCCAGAAGATGAGCGCTGATGGCTTAATGGCGTGGGCTTACGCCGGAGCCGTTGACGCCGACTGGAACTATGCCGGAACTTACGCCGGGATGGAGGATGGAACCCTGGCTACGGTCCAGGGGGCAAAGGCTGGAAAGAGCGCCACAGCCGGTCAGACCACAAAGATCGAGGCGAAATACGGATGGGCTTCTTCATACGCATGGGACGCCGACTGGAACTATGCTGGAACTTACGCCGAGATGGAGGATGGAAACCTGGCTACGGTACAGGGGGCCCAAGCTGGAAACAGCGCAACAGCAGGCCAGACGACCGGGATCGAAGCCGAATACGGATGGGCTTCTTCATACGCATGGGACGCCGACTGGAACGTTGCTGGTACTTACGCCGAGATGGAGGATGGAAACCTGGCTACGGTACAGGGAGCCCAGGCCGGAAACAGCGCCACAGCCGGCCAGATCACAGAGATCGAGGCGGAATGGGGATACGCCGGATCCTGGGCTTCGGACGCCGACTGGAACTATGCTGAAACTTACGCCGGGATGGAGGATGGAAACCTGGCTACGGTACAGGGAGCCCAGGCCGGAAACAGCGCCACAGCCGGCCAGATCACAGAGATCGAGGCGGAATGGGGATACGCCGGATCCTGGGCTTCGGACGCCGACTGGAACTATGCTGAAACTTACGCCGGGATGGAGGATGGAAACCTGGCTACGGTCCAGGGGGCGCAGGCTGGAGACAGCGCCGCAGCAGGCCAGATGACCGAGATCGAGGCGGAATACGGATGGGCTGGATCGGAAGCATGGGACAACGACAGGAACTATGCTGGAACTTACGCCGAGATGGAGGATGGAACCCTAGCTACGGTCCAGGGGGCGCAGGCTGGAGACAGCGCCGCAGCAGGCCAGATGACCGAGATCGAGGCGGAATACGGATGGGCTGGATCGGAAGCATGGGACAACGACAGGAAGTATGCTGGAACTTACGCCGAGATTGAAGATGGAACCTTATTCACCCTCCAGGGAGCCGAGGCCGACGACGGAGCCAGGGCAGGTCAATGGACCTGGGCCGAGGGCGGTGGGGGCTGGGCCGGGTCCCGTGCCCTGGACGCCGATGGGAACTACGTTGTGATCTACGCCGGGGTCATGGACGGGTCTCTCGATACGCTCCAGGTGGTCGAGGCGGCTAACAGCGCCGAGGGGTTCCAGGATACAGTGATCGAGGGGAAGTTTGCCTACGCCTTCTGCGAGGCATACAATCCCAACGAGGTTTATTATGCCTATGTCGACAACTGGATAGATGGGAACGCATACCTCGAGTTTGAGGGCGAGGCCGCCGTCGACGGCGATGAGGCCCGGGCCCATCAGCGATCCTACGCCGAGGGTGACGACATCTGGCCATGGATGAATTCAACCAACCTAAACTTCGACGGTTTTAGGAATTCTGGAAGCTGTAATGTAGAGTCTCGGGCTTGGACAGCAGCGAACGAAGAAGGACTTATTATGTACATGTGGAGTGTCTAGACATGAAAGGATCTAGCATTATGAGGACAGCGCTGCTCCTGGCAGCATTGATTCCGGTGGCCTCCTCCACCTCGTACACCTTCGGGGTGGACAATGTCACCGACGGCTCCTCCTTCTGGATCCACCGGCAGAGCGGGACGATGAAGCTCGACCTATCCGGCTCGGTGGAGGGGGACGTAGTACCGATAGCCGTCACCCCGGCGGGGAGGGTCCTATCCCCCTTCATATCCGGATTCGCCGACCTCGCCGCCAACGACGTCCGCCTCCGGGAGAGGACGGCGGCCCTCCAGGGGACCTACAGCTCCGAGGGGGTGATATCCCTCCGCTCCGAGGCCGAGGCCGACGTAAACACGACGTATACAAAGGCCGCGGGAAGCGACTTATGGACGATCAACCTCGCGGAGAACTGGCCCGTCACCTTAAACGCCACAAAAACCCTAGACTACATCGGTAAAGGCGTAAACGACCGGGACTGCGCCGAAAATAGCGGAGACGCCGTAGGCGCGAGCTTCCTGTACAACACCGAGCTCTCCCGGGAAAGAAACGTCGCCATGAGGCTGGAGAGGCTCAACGCCACCGTCATCGCCACAAACGAGACGATCCTCAGAGCTGACGTATACCCCACCAGGTCCACCGTCTACGATACGGGGGCCCACTCGACGGGGATCGCAGACCTCTGCTACCGTCAGACCGACATCCTGGGAGATCTGATCAACCTCGGCGAGGAGAGGTACTCCGGGATCTACGAGATAACGAGGAAGGTCGAGATGGTCCTCACATACACCAACGAGACGGAGAATACCGACTGGCTTTCATGCTGCGTGAACGGGTGCGACGAGATCGATCCATGTCAGCTCGCATCGTGGGGAGAGGAAGGGGTATTCGACTGCGTCTGCCGCTAAAGGGGGGTCAATCGCCCCCTAACCCATTATTATCCCCGATCATTGGTTCATTCTCGATATCGAACTTTTAAAGCCGTTCATAATGCCGTTCCATGGGTCATCGGTTAAGGAGTTTAAGCTACACAATATTGCCATTTTTCACACGAATTATGCGTCATCTAGATTTGATCCGATTTCAAGACTGGCTTGCTGTAGCCTCTTTGACCAAGCCAATCTCACCGTACTTGCTACTGAGATCGCTGCCTCATCGCGATTCTTCTCTTAACCGATGACCAATGAATGCCGTTCAGATCGTCTCGTCCTTCGAATAGCTGGCTAAGATCGACCTGTAACAAGGGCGTGCAAAAAGAAAGGAGGGAGAGAAGAAAGGGAGGTGGGAGGCAAAAGTCGCTATCAGGGATTTGGGAGGGAGGGAAGGTTCGACGTCAGACTTTTGCCTTTGATCACTACGTCATATGACGAATATAAACTTTTCCATCGACCCCTTGAAGGTCAGCCTCCTGTCCTCATCATCTCAGTGATGAGGAGAAGGGGAAAAGGCGCCTTCGGAGGAGTTGAGTCGACTTTTGGCTATGGCATTTACGTCATTTGTCGATTATAAGCCGGTTGGTCTTCCCGGCTTCCCGATCTGCGCCACCGTCCTGAAAGAAAGGAGAGAAACTAATTTCTAATGGGAGATCATGGGAGATGAGAGGAGGAGGGACCCGTGACCGGAGAGATCGTCCTCATAGGCAGGTCAAACGTCGGAAAATCGACGCTATTTCGCCATCTTACCGGCAAGAAGGTGAGGGTGGGAAGGAGGCCCGGAGTTACCGTCGGCCCCACCAGAGCGAGGGTGGGAAACGTCGTCTACGTCGACATGCCCGGATACGGGTACATGAAAGGCGCAGATAAAAAAGTCCAGGAGGGCACCAAGGACTTCATAGTCCGCCGATTCGAGGATGGGGCCGAAGAGATCCTTCTGGTGATACAGGTGATAGACGCCGCCAGCTTCGCAGAGATAGCCGACAGGTGGGAGAGGAGAGGAGAGGTTCCCCTGGAGGTGGAGCTATTCGAGTTCCTGACGGAGTTGGGGCTGGACGTCATCGTAGCCGCAAACAAGATGGACAAGGTGACGGATCCAGACGCCACCCTGGACGAGATCGGAGAACGGCTCGGGATGCTCCCCCCATGGAGGCAGTGGCGCGATAGGATCGCCCCCATCTCCGCCAAGGCCGGAGAGATCGAACCCCTGAAAGAGATCATAAGGTCGAAGATTTGAGACCAGGGAGGCTGACTTCTAGCAGCATCCTCCTTCTTTCGGCCCTTCATCGACCTCAAGGCCCGGGGAAGGGGGTCTATTTGGGCTTTGAGCCGATCCTGCGGGTCTCTTCATTATGATGTTTTGGTAGGGGAAGGGTATCTCGATCCCCTCTTTGTCGAACCTCTTTTTGATCGCCTCTCTGATCTCGCAGCCGGTGGTGAAGGCGACGTCTCTTTTGGGGACGTCGACGCTCAGCCGCAGGTTGACGGCGAAGTCTCCCAGCTCCGTCACCCTCACCGTTATGTCCTGGTTTTTGAGGACGAGGGGGTGGCGCTTTGCAGCATCCAGCATGATCTCCCTCGCCTTGTCTATATCTGCGGAGTAGGCGATCCCGACGTTTATGGGCCACGTGATCACAGGGTCTGTTATGGACCAGTTGACTATCGGCTGGTTTCCCATGATGCTGTTGGGGACGAAGATCCTCCGGCCGTCCCAGGTCTCTATGGTGGTGTGCCTCAAGGTCAGATCCTCCACCTGGCCGTACTCGCCGTTGAAGTCGATGTAATCGCCTACCCTGAAGGGTTGGAAGACCGCGAGAAATATCCCAGAAATGATGTTTGCGAGGGAGTCTTGCGCCGCAAAACCGATGGCTATGCCCGCAACCCCGGCGCCTGCAAGCAAAGTCACGGCGAGCCTATTGAGATGGGGTATCTGGTATATGACCAGCAGAAAACCGGCTACATAGACCGCCGCCACCAAAAGCCTGCTGATCAGGCTCCGGAAGGTCATCTCAGTCTCGACGTCGAGACCGGCTTTGCCGTTCCTGGTGATCCTGGGGAGGTGGACGTTTAAGGCGTATTTCACGATCTTGACGGCGACGTATGTCAGAAGAACGACGGAGACGATCTTAAAGATTATGACCGAAATGGAAACGATATCTATGCCGAGGGTCGCGTTCAGATGGTCAACGATGGAGACAACCGTCGAATCGCCTCCCTCACCCGTCAGATGGGAGGGGATCTCTGAAGATAGCTCCCTTGGAAGATCCGTCGGAAGGTCCGAGAGGTTCGATGCCGGATCGAGACCATCAGGACCGAAGTCTGAGGGGACGGTGTAGGCGTAGAATACGTCCTCTTCCGCCGATAGGATCTCGTCCTCTTCCATCAGGGCGGATGAAGCTCAGAGATACTTAAGATTTTCGCAGCAAGCCGGTTTAACCATATAGATGAATCCCTGAAAAAGCTTTTAACACATCACCCGGATCGTATACCAGCAAAAGAGGGGATGATCTTATGCATAAAAACGGCGCCCAAAAGAGGATCGTAGCGATCTCGGCGATGCTCCTCTTCCTATCGTGGGGGCAGATTCAAGGAGCGACATACGTTGTAGCCCCCGACTACGACGACAGGTTCATCCAGGCCACCATAAACCGCGCCAGCGATGGGGATAGGATCATAGTCAAGAGCGGCAATTACCGCGAAAACCTGAACGTTTCAAAGAGGATCGCTCTGATCGGCCTTGACGCGGGTTTGGGAAAGCCGGTGGTGGACGCCGGCGGCATAGGAAGCGCAGTAGTCATATCCGCCGAAGGGGTCACATTTGAGGGTTTCGAGGTGACGAACTCGGGGAAGATGTGGAAGGACGCCGGGATCAAGGTGATTTCAAAAGATAACACCATAAGAAACAACATCGTCACCAAAAACGAATACGGCATAGTACTGGACGGCTCTGCGAGGAACAACGTCATAAAAAATTACGTCTACCAGAACGACGTCGGCATCTCCCTTTATTCTTCGGAGAGATGCACCATCGCGGAGAACGAAGCCTCCAACAACACCTTTGGTGGGATTCTCCTCAGCAGATCGAATAACAACACCGTAAGGAACAACAACGCGAGCCTCAACCGCTGGGCGGGAATAATCCTGGGCGAGTGCAGCGACAACACCGTCGCCAACAACATAGCCCGATATAACGAGAACCAGGGGATATGGCTCCTGCGCTCTTCTGCCAACACCGTCCGAGGAAACAGGGTGAGGTACAACGACATCTTCGGCATCCGTCTCTTCTACTCCAACAGAAACTCCATAAGCAGCAACATAGTCCGGAACAACCTGGACGGCATCAGCCTCGAGAACTCCAACGGGAACGTCCTTGCAGGAAACAACCTGAGCATCAACGACTACGGGATCTACGCCGACCAATCTTTCAACAACAGAATCTACATGAACAACATCGTCAACAACCAAATTAACGCCCATTCATGGAACTCGACGAACTTCTGGAACTCGACGGAGCTTCTGAGGTATACTTATAACGGCGTAACTTACAGAAGATACATAGGCAACCACTGGAGCGGTTACTTCGGACCCGACCCCTTCGGAGACGGCCTTGGGGACATACCTCATACGGTCTCGGGTCAGGAGAGGGATTACAATCCCCTGAGGAGAACCTCCGAGATGTACACCCTCCGAGGCTGATGTACATATTATAAAAAAGATATTTCTGGGTTGAGGCGTGACATAAGCCTCAACCCATCCTCATGGAGAGGATCGTCCCATTCCGAGAACATCCTCATGGAGACCGTCTAACCCTCAAGAGAACATCCTCATGGACTCGTCGACCCTCGGCAGCATCTCCTCGCCGAGGACCTTGTCCACGGCCTTATTGAAGTCGTCTGCCGTCACCGAGCTGCCACGACGCCTGATGGCCATCATCCCAGCCTCGACGGCGATGGACTTGAGATCGGCGCCGCTCGCGCCTTCAGTCTCTCGTGCCACGGTCTGAAGATCCACCTCCGGATTCATCTTCATCTTCATGGTGTGTATCCGGAGGATGGCGAGGCGGGCGTCGAAGTTCGGCATCGGTATCTCGATGATCCTGTCGAACCTTCCGGGCCGCAGAAGCGCCGGGTCCAGGATGTCTATCCTGTTGGTGGCGGCGATGACCTTGACGTCGCCCCTGGCCCTGAAGCCGTCCAGCTCCGCCAATAGCTGCATCATCGTCCTGTTCACCTCGGCGGACCCGGTCGTTCCGTCGTGGGTCCTGATGGACCCTACGGAGTCTATCTCGTCGATGAAGACGATGGCAGGGGCCTTGTCCCTAGCCATCTGGAATATGTCCCTGACGAGCTGGGCCCCCTCGCCGATGAACTTGTGGACGAGCTCAGACCCCGACATGTGGATGAAAGTCGCCCTGGAATGGTGGGCTACAGCCTTGGCGATGAGGGTCTTTCCAGTTCCTGGGGGGCCGAAGAGGAGGACGCCCTTGGGCGGCTCCACCCCGATCTCGGCGAAGAGCTCCGGCTGGGTGAGGGGGAGCTCCACGGTCTCGCTCACCTCTCTTATCTGGTCTTCGAGGCCGCCGACCTCATCGTACGAGACGGTGGGGGCCTCTATCAGCTCCATCGTCTTTGCCCTCACGTCTACGGACTTGTCCATCACCCTGACGATGGTAAGGGAATTGTTTATAGCGACTCGAGTGTTCGGCTCCAGCTTCTCCATCATCTCCGGAGATGTGGTGGTTATGAACTCCTGGTTGTTTCCGTGCTGGCGGAGGAGGACGTAGTCCTCTCCCATCTCCACCACCGTCGCGAGGAAGAGGGGCATCCTCCTGAGGAGGGCGTTCTCTTTTTTGAGCCGCTCCTCTTCCCGCATGTACTTCTTGTTGGATATGAGGGTCTCTACGAGCTTGGCTCTGGTATCCTCTTTCTCCATCCTGAGGGTCTCGATCTCCTCGCTGAGGCGTTTGTTCTCGTTCTCCAGAGCTGTGATCCTCTTTAAGTGTAATTCCTGAATCGACTCCTGATCTGGGGTTATTGCTGACTCAGTCATGCAGATAGCCGAATGCTCTTTCATGAATATAAATTACACCCTCCGGAATAGCTTGAGCATTATAAATATACCATCCCCTTCCCACATTCAGTCTGCCGACAAATTCCAATTACCAATCGACATTTTATCCGAACTCACATCAGGGCATTATCGACGTTTGGCCTAAGATACCGACGTCAATCAACGTAATCCTCTGGCGCCGTTTCACCTGAACCGATCAAAATATTAATCATGAGATTCTATAAATGCGAGGGTGTTTCTATGATCGAGTTCGCGAAGTACATGCCGATGCCCTTCGAAGTGGTGGAGAGGAAGGGGACGGGCCACCCGGATACCCTCGCCGATGGGATATCCGAGGCGATATCCGTAGAGCTGTCGAGGCTCTATCTGGAGGAGTTCGGGGAGATCCTCCACCATAACGTCGACAAGGTGCTGATAACCGCCGGGAGGACGGAGGTGAGCTTCGGCGGCGGCAGGGTCCTGGAGCCGCCGACGGTGATCGTAGGGGGTAGAGCTACGTCGCCCCCGGAGAAGGATCTGGACGCCATAATCGCGAGGGTCGCATCCAACCATCTCAATAGGTCGGTGGCGAACCTGAAGGAGTACAGGGTCGACCCCAGGGTGAGGGAAGGATCGCCGGAGCTCGTGAGCCTGATGAAGAAGGGGGCGAACGATACGTCAATCGGTGTAGGGTTTGCCCCCCTGGACCCCACCGAGGAGCTGGTATTCGATCTGGAGGAGAGGATGAGAAGGGTGAAGGGCGTCGGGGAGGATACAAAGGTGATGGCGGTAAGGATCGGCGATTCGCTGAACCTGGTGGTGGCGGCGGCGATCGTCTCCAGGTTCGTCTCCTCGATGGAGGATTATAAAGAGGTGAAAGAGAAGGTCCGGGAAGCCATCGCCGGGGCAGCCGACGCCACCGTAGCCGTCAACGCCGCCGACGGCGGCCAGAACATCTTCCTCACCCTGACGGGAAGCTCTATAGAGATGGGAGACGACGGCGCCACCGGCCGGGGCAATCGCGGGAGCGGCCTCATAACCCCCATGCGGCCGATGTCCATCGAGGCGATCGCGGGCAAAAACCCCGTAAACCACGTCGGCAAGATCTACAACGTCGTCGCCGCCCGGGCCGCCGCGGAGATCGCCGAGATCGAGGGGGTGACTGAGGCTTACGTAACCCTGGTGAGCAGGATCGGCGCGCCCCTGAACGATCCCCTCCTCAGGGCAGTCGAGATAAGAGGAGAGGAGCCCCCCCGGGAGGGCGAAGAGAGGAGGATCGAGGCGGTCGTCGATCGGCATCTTGAGGATATCGGTGAGCTGGTGGAGGACTTCGTCGCGGGGAAGCTCCGGGTCTGCTGATCAGCCCCTGCTCACCTCTTTTTTCGCCTGCTGAAGCCTCTGCTTCGCAGTGTAGCCGGTCGCCCGCTCCAGGAAGTTACGAAACCTCTTGTTGGTATCGAGGATCGCCTCATCGCCGACATCCTCGGAGGGTTCGGTGGTGACGACCATCTTCTTTCCCTCGATGGAGACCTCGATGGATTTGAGGGCGCCGTAGCTGAGGAGGAGCCTCCCCCCCTCCTCCTTGACCTCGGCGGAAAACTCCTCTTCCAGGGCGGCCTTTATCCTATCAAGCTCGGGGCGGTAGCCCCTCTTGAACGAGTATTCCATACCCGGCCCCATGGACCCATCCGATTATAGTCCTTTCGAGCCCTGCTGTTCAGATACGGGCGTAGCTCGCGGCGAATCCCAGCTCCTCCTCGATCCGCAGGAGCTGGTTGTACTTGGCGGTCCTCTCGGATCGGGCGGGAGCCCCGGTCTTGAGGATCTCGGCACCCAGGGCGACGGTCACGTCGGCGAGGGCGGAGTCCTCGGTCTCGGCGGACCTGTGGCTCGCCATAACTTTGAAGCCGCTTCTGAAGGCCATACGGGCGGCGTCGAAGGCCTCGGAGACGGAACCTATCTGGTTGAGCTTCAGGAGGAGGGCGTTCGTCGCCTTCATCTCTATGCCCTTCGCCAGCCTCTCGACGTTGGTGACGTAGAGGTCGTCGCCGACGATGATCGTCTTCGATAGTTTAGCCGTCAGGTCCGCGAAGTCCCCATACCCCTCCTCCTCGAAGGGGTCCTCGATGAGGATCAAGGGATAGGTGGATACGAGGTCGGCGTAGAAGTCGATCATCTCGCCGCCTGAGAGCTTCTTGCCGTCTACGGAGTAGGAGCCGTTCTTGAAGAAGCTGGAGGCTGCAGCATCGATCCCTATCCCTATCTCTTTCTCGTAGCCGGTGACGTCCAGGGCCGCCATCAGGGCGTCGAGGGCGTCGGAGGTCTTGCTGAGGGGCGGGGCGTAGCCTCCCTCATAGCCGACGTTGGTGGCCCCGGAGCCGTATCTCCCCGAGAGGATCTTGCCCAGGGCGTGGTAGGTCTCCGCCGCCATCCGCAGCCCCTCGGAGAAGCAGCTCGCACCCTTCGGGAGGATCATGAACTCCTGGATGGCGAGGTCGTTTCCGGCGTGCTGGCCGCCGTTTAGGACGTTCAGGGAGGGTACGGGCAGGGTCGAAGTGTTGACGCCGCCGAGGTACCGATATAGCGGTATCGCGAGCTCGTCGGCGGCGGCCTTGGCGACGGCGAGGGAGACGCCCAGGATCGCGTTGGCGCCGAGGTTCGACTTGAGGGAGGTCCCGTCGAGGGCGAGCATGAATTCGTCGACGGCCCGCTGCTCGATCGCATCGATCCCCGACTCGATCAGCTTCGGCCCGATGACGTCGTTGACGTTCCTGACGGCCTGGAGGACGCCTTTGCCGCCGTACCTGTCGTCGCCGTCCCGTAGCTCCAGGGCTTCGTGAGTACCCGTCGATGCTCCCGAGGGGACGGCGGCCCGGCCGAAGCCGCAGCAGGTCCAGACGTCTACCTCAACGGTGGGGTTACCCCGGGAGTCGAGGATCTCCCGGGCGTGAATGTTCTCAATTTCGAATGACATCATATATCGCCGGTCGAGCCTTCGCCGCGGATTTATTTAACCTCTTTGGAAGGTCGGAGAATAGTAGTCATAGAGCCGCGTCTGCTTCGGATCGTCTCGATCCTCCTCATCCAACTCAGCCACCAAGACCCCCAGCTCCTCCTCAAACCACTCCGCCACCAGTCTCCGGTGGCAGAAGGCCCCCGCCCTCTCCCAGCAGAGGAGGACGGCGTCTTCTCCGAGGTCGGCATAAACCCTGGCGGGGTCGAGCTTCGAGAGGACCTCCGCGCGGTAGCGCCGGGAATACTCGGACTCGTCGATCTCGCGGTTCTTTGCTGCCGCGAGGAGGCGCCAGGGCGGGGCCAGCGGCTCGTACGCGCGGCCGGTCCAGCCGCGAGGCTGGGCCCGGGAGATGGCGACGGCCCTAGGGTCGGCGCCGGAGCGGGAGAAGTTGGAGGTCTGCATATCTTCCTCGTTGAGAATGATAAATGCTTTAAAAAGAGCTATCGCTAACAGGATTATCGCCGTTTCAATGAGAGAAGAGATATTAGGTGAATGTGGCAGCGATCCATATTTCCCGAGGGCTCGCGCACCTGAGTACCGTATGGAACGTGGACGGTCTTATCTTCTGAGTTCGGAATGGGTTCAGGAGTTTCCCCGTCGCTATGGCCGCCACACTCGAAGCCAAGGTCCGGATTCGAACCGGAGTAGAATTGCTGACTGCACTCTGGCCCATAAGGCCTAACA
>Ga0334886_1000377_pt1 | contig 71731 bp, 58 predicted proteins | sample GraSluR1_MG_9_FD_207232 | JGI IMG/M metagenome (GOLD analysis project Ga0334886, IMG submission 207232) | Sludge microbial communities from methane-producing bioreactor in Wageningen University, Netherlands - Granular Sludge_27_06-R1 | ecosystem: Engineered > Bioreactor > Anaerobic >... | reverse complement strand
GCCGTGACCAGCGGTCAGCCCCTGCCCGCAACGCCGCTGCTGCGGACGGCCGCCGCGCCGCAAGCCGCGGTTTCACCGGCGCCTGCCCAGCTCCGACAACCCGCTCCGGCGGCCCGCGAGCCGGAACCGGAAACACCCGCGCCCGCGTCGTCCGCGACGCTGGCCGGCAAGACAGGTTTCGTGCCGCTATCCAACTTCAAACGGCGCAGTGACGGCGATGCGGCGTCCTCGGCTCACCCGGCGGCGGTGCCGGCTCGGGTCGCGGCTCAGCCGGCGGCGACGGCACCGGTGTCCGATCCCGAGAGCGAGGAGGCCGGGGGGCCCGCCGCGGGCGCGCCGTCGCGCGGCGGCGGCAAGGCCGCGGGCGTCAAAGTGAAGGAGGCCATGCGCGTCGACGCCGAGCGCCTGGACCGCCTGATCAACACGATCGGCGAACTGGTGATCGCCGAATCCATGGTCAGCCAGAGTCCGGAAGTCCGGTCTCAGATGACAGTCAAGCTGGCGCGCGATCTCGACCACCTCGACAAGATTTCCCGCGAGCTGCAGGAGATCGGCATGTCGCTGCGCATGATGCCGGTGCGGCCGGTCTTCCAAAAGATGGCTCGGTTGGCGCGCGATCTCGCCAAGAAGACCAACCGCCAGATCGAGTTCGTGATGGCCGGCGAGGACACCGAACTGGACAAGAACGTGGTCGATAAGATCGGCGACCCCTTGGTGCACATGGTGCGTAACGCGATCGATCACGGTCTGGAAGCCAACGCCGCCGAGCGGCGCGCCGCCGGCAAGCCGGAGATCGGCCGCGTCGAGCTCCGCGCTTTCCACAAGGGCGGCAATATCTGCATCGAGATCCAGGACGACGGACGCGGACTGCCGCGGGACAAGATCCTGGCCAAGGCGATCGAGCGCGGTCTGGTTCGCGAGGGCGACGTGCTGACGGACCGCGATATCCACAACCTGATCTTCGAGCCGGGTTTCTCGACTGCGGCGAAGGTCACCGACATTTCCGGACGCGGCGTCGGCATGGACGTGGTGCGCCGCAACATCGAGGAACTGCGCGGCACCTGCGAAATCCATTCCGAGCCCGGCCGCGGGTCGACGTTCAGCATCAAGCTGCCGCTGACCCTGGCGATCATCGAAGGCATGGTCATCCGTTGCGGGACGGAGCACTACATCGTGCCCACGCTCTCGGTGGTGCGCCTGGTGCGGCCGACGGCTTCGGATATCTCCTTGGTCTTCGATCGGGGCGAGATGCTGGCGTTCGAAGAGGAATACCTGCCGCTGTATCGCCTGGGCCGCCTGTTCAACGTGTCCACGGCGAAGGCCGATCCAACCGATGCGGTGGTCGTCGTGGTCGAGGACGAAGGCAGCAAGATCGGGCTTCTGGCCGACGATCTCCTCGGCCAGCAATCCATCGTCATCAAGAGTTTGGGCGAGGCGATGCAGAACACCGAGGGCGTGGCCGGCGGCGCGATCATGTCCAACGGCAACGTGGCTTTGATTCTGGACGTGGCGGGCCTGATTCGCGCCGCGCAGAACGCGTCCACTGTGTTGCGGCACACGGAAGAGCTGCCGATGACGACCGCCGAGGCCTGAGCTCGGTAGACCCGGTGCCTGGCGACAGCGAGGCGCCATGACAAACTGCGGAGGTTGGCGAGATGTCCACCGATACGTTGAAAGCGACCATGGCGAAGCCCGGCAAGTACCTGTCGTTTGTGCTCGGCCGCGAGGAGTACGGAGTCGAGATTCTCAAGGTGCAAGAGATCATCGGCATCATGGAGGTCACGCGTGTGCCGCGAACGCCGTCGTACGTGCGCGGCGTGATCAATCTGCGCGGGCGCGTGATCCCCGTGGTCGACTTGCGCTCGAAGTTCAAGATGCCGGTCATCGAGAACACGGAAAAAACCTGCGTGATCGTCGTGCAAGTCGCCCAGGAAGACCTGACCGTAACCATGGGCGTGATCGTCGACGAAGTGTCGGAGGTACTGAGCTTCACCCAGGAACAGATCGAGCCCGCGCCGAATTTCGGCGGCGGCATGGACGAGGTGGAGTTCATCACGGGAATGGGCAAGCTCGGCAAAAAGGTACTCATCCTGTTGGATGTCGATCGGGTGCTCAAGTGTGAAGAACTGGCCGAAATCGCCCAGGCTGCTCAGTAGACCGACGCGCGGTTCGCCGCACACCAGAAACGGAGTGCAAGGTGTCAAACATGCTGCTCCAGAGGCGGCAGGCGTCGCCGGGGGTGAAGATGGTCACTGTGGATATCTCGGACATGAAAGTGTCCGAGAGTCCACAGGACATCCTGGTGACGTACTCGCTGGGATCGTGCATCGGTCTGGCCCTGTACGACCGCGCTGCGAAGGTCGGGGGCCTGATCCACTGCATGCTGCCGCTCGGGAAGATCGATCCGGAGAAGGCGGCGTTGCGACCGTTCATGTTCGTCGACGCGGGGGTGTCGAAGTTGCTGGCGGCGCTCTTCGATCTGGGCGCACAACGCCGCAACCTGGTCGCGAAGCTGGCCGGAGCGGGGTCGCCGCTGGGCAAGGAGGAGACGTTCCGCATCGGCCAGCGCAACTACACGATCATGCGCAAGCTGCTGTGGAAGAACAGTATCCTGATCGATGCGGAAGACATCGGCGGCGCCAAGGCGCGCACGATGTACCTCTATATGGTGGACGGTTTGGTGACCGTCAAGAGCGAGGGTAAGGAGGTGCCGTTGTGAGCCGTCGCGACGAGATCCTATCGCAGGTTACCACGGTACCGTCGTTGCCGGCGGTGGTGTGCCGGCTGCAGGAGTTCCTGGACGACCCCGAGGTGAATTTCGATCAGCTTTCGCGCGTCATCGAGTGCGACCCCGGCCTGACCGCCAATGTGCTGCAACTGGCCAACTCGGCGTACTTCGGCTGGCAGGGCGGCATCGGCTCGGTGCGCGACGCGATCAGCCGCCTCGGCACCAAGCGCATCTTCCAGATGGTGCTCTGCATGTCGGTGGCGCCGTTGGTGCGCAAGCCCGTGCGGGGCTATGACCTCGAGGCCGGTCAGCTCTGGGAGCACAGCGTGGCGGTGGCCATTTGCGCCGAGAAGATCGCCGCCGGCCGCCGGCCGACCTGTCAGCCCCACTCGTTCACCGGAGGGCTGCTGCACGACGTCGGCAAGCTGTTGCTGGGGACTTTTGTAGAAGTCGACGACGGGCCGATCAAGGAACTCGTGGAACTCGACCACCTGACCTTCAACGAGGCCGAGCGCATGGTGCTCGGGGTGGACCACGCCGAGGTTGGCGCCTATCTGCTGGAACGGTGGAACTTGCCGAGCGAGGTCGTGGCGGTGGCGCGCTGGCACCACGAGCCCGGTCGCGTCGACGACAGCCTGCAGAGCATGGTCGACCTCGTGCATGTCGCCGACGTCATCTGCCTGAACTGCGGTTGGGGCCTCGGCAGCGACGGCATGCAGTACCGCCTGGACGAGGCGGCGGCGGCGCGCCTGGGGCTGCGGTCGCAGGAAGCGGAGACAATCGCCGCGCAAGTCATCACCGGTCTGGAGGAACTGCTCCAGATCTTCACTCCCGCCGGAAAGGGAGCGCACAATGGCGTTCAACATCCTGCTCGTTGACGACTCGCTGACCGTCCGGTCGGTGATCGCCAAGGCCCTCAGGTTGGCGGGCGTTGACATCGGCCAGATCTACGAGGCATGCCACGGCGCCGAGGCGTTGACGGTGCTGGAGCGCGAATGGATCGATCTGGTTTTCGCCGACATCAGCATGCCCGTGATGGACGGCGAGGAGTTCGTCGACCGCCTCGCCGCGAGCGGCGCCATCGAGCATCTGCCCGTGGTGATCGTTTCCTCGGCCGGCAGCGGCCCGCGCATCCAACGCCTGAAGGACAAGGGCGTGCGGGCGTACGTGCAGAAACCGTTCACGCCGGAGCAGATCCGCGAGGTCGTGGACAAGGTGATGGGAGTGACCAGCCATGAGTGAGGACCGGCAGCAAGCCCTGGCGTCGACGTTCCTGCACATTGTCGAGAAGCTTACCTTCATGTTCGGCGAACCCGTCGCGCTGGACGAGATCGAGCTGAGCCCCGAACCCTGGGTCGAGGCGCGCATGCAGTTCCAGGGGGCGGTCAACGGCAGCCTGGCGGTGATCGTGCCGGAGTCGCTGCAGCCGGAGATCGCCGCCAACATTCTGGGTCTGGAGGCCGCCGACCTGACGACGCCCGACATGCTGGCCGATGCCTTGCGGGAGATGTTGAACGTGGTCTGCGGTCACGTGATCATGACTCTCGCCGGCGCCGAAGCCGACTTCAAATTGCTGGCGCCGCAGCATCAGGTCGTGCCGCGCGAGCGGCTCGCCGACCTGCTCGAAGATGCCGACAGCATGGGCTTTACGCTGGATGACGAACCGCTGCTGCTGCACCTCGAACTCGAGCGAGGGTGAGATGATCCGGGTGCTGATCGTCGATGATTCGCCGGTCGTGCGCCGGCTCTTTCGGGACGGGCTGTCCCGCGATCCCGGCATCGAAGTGGTCGGAGAAGCCCCCGATCCTTACGTCGCGCGGGACCTCATCGTCAAACTCAAGCCGGATGTGCTGACGCTCGACATCGAGATGCCGCGCATGGACGGGCTGACCTTCCTGCGCAAGCTTATGAAGCACTACCCGCTGCCGGTCGTCGTTTGCTCGTCGCTGACCCGCGCGGGCAGCGAGAAGGCGATCGAAGCGCTCGAACTGCGCGCGGTCGAGGTGATGAGCAAGAACCAGGAGGCGGGTCCGGCCATGGTTAACGAACTGGTGCGCAAGGTGAAGGCCGCCGCGGCGTCGCGGATCGATCGGCGTCCGCCGGCGCCCGTTCGCGAACCGGCCGCGCCGGCGCCGGCTCTCGCCGTGCCGTCGGGCGGCGCCAAGCGCGGGATCATCGCCGTCGGCTCGAGCACCGGCGGCCCGGAGGCGCTGTGCCGCCTGCTGGCGCCGTTGCCGGCCGACACGCCGGGCATCGTGATCGTGCAGCACATGCCGCCGTTGTTCACGGCCTCGCTCGCGGGGCGCCTGGACCACCTCAGCGTTCTGCACGTGCGCGAGGCGCGCGACGGCGACGTCCTGCAGCCGGGGCTCGCGCTGGTGGCGCCCGGCGACCGGCACCTGCTGGTGCAGGGCCGACCCGGCCGTTACCGCGTCGAGTTGCGGGACGGACCGCGCGTCGGGCTGCACAAGCCGGCGGTCGACGTGCTGTTCCGCTCGGTGGCCAAGGCGGCCGGCGCCGACGCCATCGGGGTCATCATGACGGGCATGGGCGCCGACGGCGCCCGCGGCATGCTCGAGATGCGCCAGGCCGGCGCCTGGACCATCGCCCAGAACGAAGCCACCTGCGTCGTCTACGGCATGCCGCGCGAGGCGGTGCAACTGGGGGCGGTGTCCGAAGAGGCCGCGCTCGATGAGATCGCCGGTCGGGTCTTGCGGGCGTTGAGCAAGCGGCCGGCGGCCGTTGTCTGACGCGGGCGGTCCGACCTTTCCTCACCGCGGCAACCGCACCGTGCGTTCAACCGCGCCGCCCGCTACCTGAACAACCTCTTGATCTCGCTCAGCGACCGCCGCTCGACGGGGGTCGATGCGCTGCGGTACGGCACGAAGTCGATCGTGTAGTCGGTGTCGTCGTGGTCGCTGGCGTCGTAAATCATCGCGGCGATCTCGTCGGGATCGTCGGTGCCCCAGTAGTTGTCCGTGAAGTCGAAGCCCGCACACGGCAACAGGCCCCACCGCCGATCCCGGAGGTGGAGCCTGTCGATCGACCCACGGGCGGTCGCTAAACCGAAACGAGCTGTGCTTACCGCCCGATCAACGTCAGCGTGGCCGGTCCGAACGCCGTGTGACCGTGCAGGTCGACGCGCCGCTCCGCGAGGTAGATCCAGCCCTGAGGGCTGTCCGTAGCGGGCGGTTCGTACAGGATGGGGTCGGTCGGGGTCACGTGCGGATTCAGCTTGATGCGATTCAGGATCCCCCGCACGTTGTTGAAGACCTCGCCCAGACCGTCGAGGACCGCGTCGGACACCTCGCCGCGGTTGCCCATCTCGCGCAGCGCGTTCTCGGGCATCATGATCAACCCGCCGCCGATGTAGAGCGTGGCGGCCAGGTCGGTCAAGATGGCGCCCTCGGTGGTGCCGTCGGCGGCGTTCAGCCAGCAGACGTAGGTGCCGTAGGCGGGCATCGTCAGGTCCATCCCGCGCGACGGCGCGAGCGGCGGCCGGCCCCCGATGAACATGCTCAAGAGGTCGAGGACGGCCCTGGGTTCGGGAAGCGTCAGCGTCACTTTCCACCTTCCTGCCAGATGAGGATCACATGCACGATGATGCCGTCGGGTCCGTTCAGGCTCTGCGACAGGCCCTGCAACCCCGAGGCGAAGAAATCGATGCAGCCGCGTCCTTCCATGAACAGGGGCAAGCCGATCTGCACGCGCTCGCCCGCCGCCAAGCGGCTGGCCTTGAACACACCGGCCGCGACGTTGGCGATCTCGCCGATGCCGTCGGCGAGGTCCTCCATGGCCGGCTCCTCGTCCGCGTCCATGGCGAAAAGGATGCGGGTGAGTTTCTGGCAGCTCTCCTTATCGCCCATGACGGCAAGATTCCAGCCGCCGCCGACTTCGGTCGTCAGAGCGATGCTGCTGCCGTACTGGACGGCGGCCTCGCGGGGATCGCCGGGATTGGCGTCGATCTCGAGCGAGAGCCCCATCTGCACCTCGCAGGTGTTGACCACGGCCTGCGTGGCCTCCTGTAAGACATTGATGGGCATATTGGCTGCCTCGGCGGTGGCAGCGGCGATCTGGGTCGACATGGACAATGCGCCTCCCGGTTTGATACCGCTCTGCCAGATCAGCACGATCTGAAGGGACACTCCCTCCGGACCGGCCAAGCGCTGGGAGATGGCGTTGACTCCCTTGGAAAAAAAGCGCAGCCAGCTACTGCCGCGCATGAAGAGCGGCAAGCCGAGCTGATATCGTTCGCCGTGGCGTTGCCGTTTGGCTTTCCAGAGGCCGGCGGCCACGTTGGGAAACTCGTTCAGGGCGTCGGCCACGTCGCTGAGCTGGCAGTCGTCGTCGGCTTCTAGCGAGAAGAAGCGCCGGGCCAGCCATCGCGCGGACTTATCATCGCAGACCACGGCGTAAGAGAAATTCGCGTGTTCGCCGGTGAGCGCGACCGTGCTGCCGTATCCCGCGCGTTCGCAATCCGGCGCGCCGGGCATGCCGATGGTCAGGAACTGTTCGCCGAGCTGCCGCTGCAAGGTCTCGCGGGCCGCCGTCAGCGCGTCGCCCAGGGCCGCGAGCTTGACCATCAAATCCTGCTGCTGCGCAGGCGTGATCATGGCGGCGGAGGTGTTCACGAGATGAACGCTCCCAGGACCTGGCCCATGTCCTCGGCCGTGAACGGCTTGGCCAGCAGAAAGAGAGCGCCGCCTTCGGTGGCCGCCTCGACCATCTCTGCTGTGCTTTCGGACGTCACGAAGCCGAAAGGAATCTCGATGCCCTCGGCGCTGAGCGCGCGCAGGAACTCGATGCCGGTCATCTCCGGCATGTGCCAGTCAGACAGGATCAGGTCCGGCTTCTGGGCGCGGGTCATCTCGAGGGCCTCGCGGCCGTTCTCCGCCTCGATGATATCGTGCCCCTCGTAGCCGGCTTGTCGGATCGTGCGCGAGACAATGCGCCGCATGGCTCGGCTGTCGTCCACGACCAGAATCTTCATCGTCATCGTCCTCCGTGTCCGGTGCGGTCCCTGTGGACGGCCGATCGCCAGAAACGAGGCGTTACGGCCTATTCGTGTTCCCTAGCTTCGGCTCGGAGGGCGCTCGATTTAGCGAAATCGCGGGATTCAGGCGGGATCGACGGCGCGGGGCCGCTGCAGACGGCCTTCCGGGCCAATCAGGAGCCGTTCGCCGCAGGCGAGGGCCTCCTCGACGGCGGCGGGCAGGTCCATGCGCGCGGCAAGGTCGTCGAGAACGCCGGCGCGGGTGCTGAGCGAGGGGTGCGGCGAGCGGATGGAGCAGCAGTCCCGGTACGGCCGAATGGAGATCGCAAAGGCGCCGATCTGCTGGCTGAGCGCGGTGATCTGCTCCTTGTCCATCGCGATCAAGGGCCGGAAGACCGGCATCTGCAGATCGGGGCCGATCGCCGCCAAGTTCTGCAGGGTCTGGCTGGCCACCTGGCCCAGGCTGTCGCCGGTTACCAGCGCCAGGCAGTTCTCGCGGCGCGCGATCGCAGCGGCGCACTCCAGCATGAAGCGCCGGAACATGACCATGTCGTAGCGGTCGGCCACGTGCTCGATGGCCCGCATCTCGTAAGGCACCACCGGCACCAGCCACAGGGTGAGCGGCACCGGCGACCATACCGCGAGCAGCCGCGCCAGGTCGATGATCTTGCCGGCGTCCGCGTCGGCGGCGGTCCGGCCCGCGAAGACATTCACCAGCGCGGCGCGGCAGCCGCGGCGCATCATCAGCCAGGCCGCCACGGGCGAGTCGATGCCGCCGGACAGCATGCAACAGACGCGGCCGCTGCTGCCCGACGGCAAGCCGCCCGCGCCGTCGCGCTTGCCGGTGAAGACCAGGAAGCGCTCCCTGAGCACGAGCACGTGTACGGTGAAGTCGGGGCGGGTCATGCGCGCCGGCAAGCCGATCGCCGCGCTCACGGCGCGTCCGACGAGCCGGTTGATCTCCTGGCTATTGAGCGGGAAGCCGCGGTCGCTGCGCCGCGTCGCGACCTTGAAATTCGCCGCGAGGCCCACGTCGCGGCGGGCGAGGTCCGCGGCCACGGCGCCCACGTGTTCCAACTCGGGCCCGACATCGTTCTTGGCGATCGAGACCGCCGGCGAGATCCAGCGGATGCCGAAAACCCGCGCCAGCTTATCGGCGCAAGCCTCGGCCCGCGCCGGTCCGTCGAGCCAGACCAGATAGCGGCTCTCGACATGGTTGATGCGCGTCACCGGCTCGCCGGCCAGAGCGCGCCGCATGTTGTTCAGCAGGCGGCGCTGGAACACCGGCCGGTTCCGACCCTTCAGGGCGATCTCACCGTACGTGACAACGAGGACGGACGCGTCGCAACCGGCGGCGTGGTCAGTGTGGTCGCCGTAGTCAGTGTGGTCGCCGTGGTTCGTGGTCACGGGGCGCCTCTCGAGTTGAACGTGCGCGGCGATGGTGTAAGCTCACGCGCGCGGCCGTCGTGCGGGTGGTTCGCCCGCGCAAGCATAAGCCGCCGCGGTCTTCGGTCCAAGGAGCCGATCATGGACAAGGTGCACGGAATCCGCCTCGATGTCACCTCCACGGAGGCGTTTCTCTCGCCAGACGCGGTCGACGCGCTGGCGCCGCGGATCCAGGCCGCCGCCGCCGATCTGGCCGCTCGCCGCGGTCCGGGCAGCGACTTTTTGGGTTGGCTCGACCTGCCGGCGAATCTGGCTGCTACCGACCTTGCCGCCTGCGAGTCCGCGGCCGCGCAGGCCCGCCAAGACAGCGAGGTCGTGGTCGTGATCGGCATCGGCGGCAGCTACCTGGGCGCCCGCGCCGTGCTGGACGCGCTGGGCCGGGCCGACGGAGCGCCCGAGATTCTCTTTGCCGGCACCGGGCTGTGCGCGACCGCGCTGCGCAAGGTTGCCGCGCGGCTCGCGGGCCGCGACTTCCGCCTGGTGGTGATCTCGAAATCAGGCACCACGCTCGAGCCTGCCCTCAGCTTCCGGGTCCTGCGCAATTTGTTGCTCGCGCGCTACGGCGAGGCGGACGCGGCGGCGCGCATCGACGCGATCACCGACTCACGGCGCGGCGCGCTGCGCGAGATGGCCGACCGAGCCGGCTGGCGGAGCTGGACCATCCCCAACGATGTCGGCGGCCGCTTCTCGGTGTTGACGCCCGTCGGGCTCCTGCCGCTAGCGATGGCGGGCGTGGACATCGGCGGCCTGGTGGCCGGGGCCGCGGCCATGCGCGAGGCCTGCCGCACCGGCGACCTGCGCGCCAATCCCGCCCACCTCTACGCGGCGGTGCGCTACGGTCTGTATACCAAGGGCTTCCAGACCGAGGTGCTGGCGACGTTCCACAGCGGTCTGGCCACCTTCGGCGAGTGGTGGAAGCAGCTCTTCGGCGAAAGTGAGGGCAAGGACGGCAAGGGCATCTTCCCCGCCGCGACGGTTTACACGACCGACCTGCACAGCCTCGGCCAGTATCTGCAAGACGGCCGCCGCAGCCTGCTGGAGACGTTCCTGGTGGTGCGCGACGATTCGCCCGCGGTCGTCGTGCCGGCGGTGCCCGCGGACGACGGCGGGCGCGACGGCCTGGACTTCCTGGTGGGCGAGCGCCTCGACGCCATCAATTGGAAAGCGTACCAGGGCACGCGCGTCGCGCACGGACAGGGCGGCGTGCCCTGCCTGGCCCTGGAGCTGGACCAGTTGACGCCCGCGGCGATCGGCGGCCTGATCTACCTGTTCGAGAAGGGCGTGGCGATCGGCGGCCGGCTGCTGGGCGTCAACCCGTTCGATCAACCCGGGGTGGAAGCCTACAAGCGCGAGATGTTCCGCTTGCTGGGCAAGTGAACCTCCGGTCTGATACCGCGGCAGGTCGCGCGGCGTGCAACACCAAGCACCACCAAGCCGCGCAATGCCGTTCCGCAATGCGACCGGGGGTGCGCAAAGCCACGCTTCCCAAACCGCCAGGGAAACGTGCTTGATTTGACGACAATCCTTCGTTAGGCTGCAGATTGTGCGCCGTGTAAGGTCGTCGCGCGACGGTCAAAGGGGGATATTACTTCGCGCAGGAAACGGTTTTGACGTACTCCCCAGAGGTATCGCCGCGGGATATTGTGTTGAAACAATCGAAAGGAGCCGCAATGAAACGGTTTATTACAAAAACGTCTGTTTTGTTGATGGCCGGAGCGCTGGTGAGCGGTTGCGCCACGACCGACGCGCCGGCGCCCAATTTCACCCCGGTCGAAGTGCCTGCCGGCGGGTATACGCTCAAGACGACCAACGCGGTCATCATCCTCGACGCTTCCTCGTCGATGGGCGAGAGCTACCAGGAATGGCAGAAGTTCGCGGTGGCCAAGGCGACCGTGCGCAACCTGGCCGCAACCATGCCAATGGGAATGGGAATCATGAGCGGGCTGCGGGTCTACGGTCGCGACGCGGCGATCGCGGGTAAGCATTCCGTATTGTTCTACGGCGTGGATACATTCGACCGATCCGGTTTCCAGCAAGCGCTGGCGACCGTGACGGGACCCGGCGGGCGGAGCCCGCTGGCCGACGCGATCAAAGGCGCCGCGTGTGATCTGCAGGATTTGGGCGGCAATCACGCCGTGATCATCGTCTCCGACGGTAAGAACATGGGTTCGACCCCGGCCGTCGCGGCGGCGAACGCGAAGCAGACCTACGGCGATCGGCTCTGCATCTTTCCCGTACTGGTGGGCGATGACGAGGGCGGACGCGTCTTGCTGGAGGAGATCGCCGCGATCGGCGGTTGCGGTACCGCCACCAACGCGGACGCGCTGCTCGACGGCAAGCAAATGGCGGCGTTTGTCACTGACGTGTTCATGGGCAAGGCGTTGGATGCCGACAAGGATGGCGTGCCGGATCACCTGGACAAATGCCCCGGCACTCCCGCCGGCGTCGCGGTCGACGCGAGCGGCTGCCCGCTGGATGCCGACAAGGATGGCGTGCCGGATTTCAAGGACAAATGCCCCGGCACTCCTGCCGGCGTTGCGGTCGACGCGGATGGCTGCCCGTTGGATACCGACAAGGACGGGGTTCCGGATTACCTGGACAAATGCCCCGGCACTCCCCGCGGCGTGAAGGTCGACGCCCACGGCTGCCCGATCACGGTCCTCGATGCCAGCGCCACGACGTGGACGTTCGACAACATCAACTTCAACGTCGGCAAGGCGGATATCCAGCGCTCCTCGTACGAGGTCCTGGACGAGATCGCCGACGCTCTCATCGTCAATCCCGAATTGAAGGTGGTCGTGGAGGGCCATACCGACAGCACCGGCAACCGGGCTTTGAACGTCGACCTCTCCCAGCGACGCGCGCAGGCCGTCGTGGACTACCTCGTGAGCAAGGGCATCGCGTCGTCCCGGCTGTCCGCCACCGGCTACGGCCCGGATCGCCCGATCGCCGACAACGAGACCGGCGCCGGTCGCGCCAAGAACCGGCGGGTCCAGTTTACAAAGGTCGACTAGGGCGGGTGTCTTAGCTGCGATCGACGAGCGACCCGGGGAGCCATCTTCCCGGGTCGCTTGCGCTTCGCGCGCCTCGCGCAAGGGGCAGTCGCGACGATTACCGTTGTCGCGGCGCTTGCAGCGCACTACGCTAGCGCGCGGCAGCCCGACGATCTGCGTTCGTTCGCGGGAGAAACGCATGAGCCTGGAGCACCGAATCGACGTGGCGATGGGGCGCGTCCCTGCGGACCTCGTGTTCAAGAACGGCTACCACGTCAACGTCTTCACCAACACGGTCGACGAAGGGGACATCGCCGTCGCCGATCACCGCATCGCCGGCATCGGCGCCTACGACGGCAAGCGGACGGTCGATCTCCGGGGCCAGGTTGTCTGTCCCGGCTTCATCGACGCGCACGTCCATATCGAATCGTCCATGCTCTCGGTCCAGGAATTCGCGCGGACGGTCGTCGCCTGCGGTACGACGTCGGTGATCGCCGACCCTCACGAGATCGCCAACGTCATGGGCATCGAAGGAATCCGCTTCATCCTCCGCAGCAGCAAGTACTGCCCGATCCACATCTACGTCATGCTCTCGAGCTGCGTTCCGGCTTCCAGTCTGGAATCGTCCGGCGCGGAGTTGTCCGCGGTCGATCTGCTGCCGTTTCTGAGCGAGAAATGGGTGCTGGGGCTGGGCGAGATGATGAACTACCACGGCGTGATCAACGGCGACCCCGAGGTGCTCGACAAGATTCGCGTCGTCGGCCACAAGAGCATCCTGGACGGTCACTGCCCGGGCCTGAGCGGACGCGATCTCTGCGCGTATATCTGCGCGGGGATCCGGACCGACCACGAGTCGACCACCTACGACGAGGCGCAGGAGAAGCTCCGGCTCGGCATGAACGTGATGATCCGCGAGGGCACCGCGGCCCGCCACCTCGACGAGCTGCTGCCGCTGGTCACGCCGGAGACGGTGACGCGGTTCATGTTCGTGACCGACGACAAGCACGTCGACGACTTGCTGGCGGAGGGGCAGATCGACCACATGGTTCGCCGGGCGATCGCCAGGGGACTACCGCCGCCGCATGCGATCCGCATGGCATCGTTCAACGCCGCGCGGTTCTACAACTTGGAGGCGCTGGGCGCGGTGGGCCCTGGCTACTGGGCCGACCTCGTCGTGCTGAACGACCTCCATGAGTGCCGAGTGACCCAGGTCTACAAGAAAGGCGAACTGGTGGCGCAGGACGGCGTCTGCGTCGCCGCCCGGCCGCCGCTGCAGACGGCGCCGATGCTGCGCGCCAGCGTGAACGTGAAATGGCTCCAAATCGGCGACTTCGCCATGCCCGTGCCCGCAGGCAAGGAACAAGCCCGCGTGCGCGTGATCGAGGCGATCCCGGATCAACTCCACACGCAGCTCGGTCTGGAATGTCCCGCCGTGGCGGACGGCATGATCGTCAGCGACCCGGCGCGGGATCTCATCAAGGCCGCGGTGATCGAGCGCCACGTCGCGAGCGGCCGCATCGGCCTGGGTCTGATCCGCGGCTTCGGGATCCGGCGCGGCGCCATCGCGAGCACCGTCGCGCACGACGCTCACAACCTGATCGTGTTGGGGGCGACCGACGCGGATATGCTCGCCGCGGCGATCCATATCATCCGGATCGGCGGCGGTCTGTGCGTCCTGGCGGACGGCGAGGTCCTGGCCGATCTGCCTTTGCCGATCGCGGGCCTCTTGACCGACGACCCCGCACCGGAGGTCGTCCGCAAGCTGCAGAACGTCCGCCAGGCGGCGCATACGCTCGGGGCGAGCCTCGCCTGCCCCTTCATGACCCTGGCGTTTATGAGCCTCTCGGTGATCGGCGATCTCAAGCTGACGGACAAGGGGCTGGTGGACGTCACCGCCAACGCGCTGGTGCCCCTGTTCGCCGACTGACTCCTTATCAGATCAAGAGCAGCACGGCCGCAAGCGCGGCCAAAAAGTACATCGTGACGGGCAGTTCACGGCGGCGTCCGCCGGCGATGTAGAGCGCGGTGTGCGAGAGAAAGCCCCAGAGAATGCCCTGCGTGATCGAGAACGTCAGCGGGATCAGGACCATGGTCAGGAAGGCCGGCAGCGCGTCTTCCAGCGAGTGCAGCGGGACCTTGGTGATGCTCCGGAACATCAACGCGCCTACGAGCACGAGCACGGGAGCCGTGGCGATGGCGGGAACGGCGGCCGCCACCGGCGCCAGGAACAGGCAAGGCAGAAAACACAGCGCCGTGACCACCGAGGTCAGGCCGGTGCGCCCGCCGGCCTCGATCCCGGCCGAGCTCTCGATGTAGGTGGTTCCCGACGAGGTGCCGCAGAGACCCGCGCCGAGCGTGGCGAAGGCGTCGACGATGAGCCCCTCCCTGAGGTTTCGCGGTTGACCGGTCTCGTCGAGGATGTCGCAAGCCTGCGAAACGCCGATGAACGTGGAGATGGAATCGAAGAGATCCGTGAACATGAGGGAGAACACGGCCGGCAAGAGGCTGATCTTCAGCGCACCCCAGATGTCCAGCTTGAAGAAGACCGATTGGAAGTCGGGCGCCGCCACGAGCGATGCGGGCCGCGGAATCCAGCCGCAGACCAGCGCCACGGCGGTGACGAGGACCATACCGGCTAAAAAGGCGAGCGGGTTCTTGCGGCGCAGCAGCCAGATCATCACGAGCGCGCCGAGGACGGCGACGAGGATCTTCGCGTCCAGTTCCCCCGGCCGCACCAAGGTCACCGGATCGGCCACGATGAAACCGCAGCTCTTCAGGCCGATGAACGTCAGGAAGATGCCGATTCCCGCCGCGATCGCGCTCCGCAAACCCAGGGGAATGGCGCGAGCGATCATCTCGCGCAGTGGTGTGGCCGAGATGACGAGGAACAGGACACCCGACCAGAACACGGCGCCGAGGGCGGTGGGCCAGGGAACCTGTTCCCCCAAGATGATGGTGAAGGTGAAGAACGCGTTGATGCCCATCCCGGGCGCCACGGCGAACGGCAGCCGCGCGTAAAGTCCCATCAGCAGCGTCATCAGGAAGCAGACCAGGACGGTCGCGGTCATGACGCCGCTGAACGTGAGGCCGGTTCCCTCGGTGGCCAGGATGGCCGGGTTGACGATGACGATGTAGGACATCGTGAAAAAGGTCGTGATGCCGGCCACGATCTCGGTTTTGACGTTGACCTGCTGCGGGGATGTTTTCACTGCCGGCAACTCCGATCTCGGGCCGAGCGCCAGGCGGCCAGGACGCTCCCCGATGCTAGCATCGACGGCGCTTCTGATCTACCGCGAGTGCGGTCCGCGAGGCGCCTCTCGGCGGCGTCTATTTCCTCGCGCCCATGGAAACGGGAGCCGCCTTGTGCTAGTATCGACGGCGCAATCTGGGTTGCTTGTCCACACGTCCAAGAGGGAGGCATTCACTCAGCGAAAGGTCGTGTCATGCGCTGCATCAGAATCTTCGCCTATATCATGCTGGCGCTGCTCCTGGGGAGTTCCCCGACGGCCGCCAACTGGCTCGGAAACGTCCGCTGCGAACACCCCTCGCATAGCTTCCTGCCCAACGGAGAGTTCACGCAATTCACCTGGGATTACAAGATCAGCGAGGCGGCCGGTGCCCGCTTCCAGGTCACGCCCATGGCCGGGGGCGCAACGGTTGCCGGCCATTCGTGGAGCGGCAGCGCGGTCTATCCGGCCGGCACCGGCACGGCCACGAGTTGGTTCGCTTTCTGGTCCGACGCACATTACGTCGACCATGTGCGGATCGAGATGAAGTCCGCGGATTGGAGCACGGTATTGCTGCAGATGGACCTACCCGTTACCTACCGGTACAGCGATCACGGAGTGTTCGGCTTGCAGCCGAGCCATACCTCACCGTCCTGGCTGCGGCACGGGCAGATTTTCGGCATCGGGTTCTCGGCGGTGATCGGCGGCGGTGCGACCGCCTGGGTCGTGGCGCGCCCGTTCACGAACGGCGCCCTCACGCCGGGTTACAGCGCCAGCGGCATGACCTCGATCGCCGGTACCGGCTCGGGTACGCAATGGTTCACCTTCAGTTCCGGCGATCGCCACGTCGACCAGATCCGCTTCCAGGTCTGGAATGTCGGCCAGACCGAGCTTCTGCTCGAGTTCTTCGTCCCCGTGGACCTCACCTGGGGTGCGCACGGCCTCAGTAACTTCGTCATTTCGGCTCCGTCGTCCGAGCACCTCGCCCACGGGCAGAACGTGACCGTGGAGTTCGACTACGCCACATCGGCGACCGGCGGCGTGTTTATCTGGGCCTACCCGGCCGACGCGCCCGGTCATTCGATGCCCGACCACAACGGCGCGGGCAGTTCCCTGCTGACCGATACCGAGGGACATCTCTCGCGTTGGTTCAATTTCACAGCCGGTGAGCACGATGTACCCTATATCTGGATCCGGATTGCGGAGCCCGGCACTTTCATCACGCTTTTCAGCGTGAATCTTCCGGTCGCGTATCACTGGGGCGAGCACGGCCTGAGGAACTTCGTGTGCGACATCGTGCCGCCGGCCGTGCTCGACGCCGACGAGCGCGTCTACGTGACCTGCGAGTACACGACGACCGAAGCCGGCGGCGTGCGGGTCTTCCTGTCACCGTACACCGACGGCCACCCGTCGCCAAACTACGCGGTTTCCGGCAGTCCGCTCTATCCAACCGGGACCGGCACGGCCACGAATTACTTCCGGATCTCGAGCGGTCAGGTGACGGTCGATCAGGTCCGTTACCGGATGACGACCGCGGATCAGAGCGCGATGCTGCTCGAGGTCTTCCGCGACCATGGCCTGTTCTTCTACAGCGGTCCCGGCTTCGTGACGCCGGCCGGCGAAAGCCCGCCTCGCTTGGCGATTCTCGAGGCGCCGTACCCGAATCCGTTCAATCCGACGGCCACCGTGCCGGTGACCCTGTCCGCACAGCAGCACGTGCGTCTTGCGGTCTTCGATCTGCGCGGGCGGCTGGTGCGGACGCTGGTCGATGGCCCGCTGCCGGCGGGGCGCCACGAGATCGCGCTGCAGGCCGGCGACCTGGCGAGCGGCGCGTATCTCTGCGTGCTCACCGTGCGCGGCGAAAGGCAGGTCAGGCGGCTGGCGCTGGTACGCTGACGGCTCGCTACCGGCTCGGCTGCGTTCCTTGCACCGCCGGTCGTGGTGGCGATTTGTCTCGTTATCGGGATTCATGCGTATTTGTATGCCAAGCTGATTTCTGCTACACTTAAAAATGCTCGACGAACCGGACGGCCCGACCGTCCCCTGGCCTGCGACAATTTCGGGAGGATTCCATGCACTCCGCTTCCCGTCTCGCGGTCGGCGCCCTGCTGCTGCTGACCTTCTGCTTGACCGCCGCGGCCGCGGCCGCCGATTACTCGCTCGTCCGCGTCTGGTTCGACGGCGCCGACGGCGCCGCTTTCATCAAGGCCCATCCGGAGTTGGACGTGGCCACGGCCAAGCCGGGCTATTTCGTCGAGGTCGTCGCCACGCCCGCCACCATGGACGTGCTGCACCGGAGCGGTTTACGCCTCGAGGTCGTGCACGCGGATCTCGTTGAGTTCTATGCGTCGCGCATCCAGAACAAGGACACCAACTTCGGCGGCTGGCACACCTACAGCGAGAACATCGCCTACCTGGACAGCCTGCGGACCGAGTACCCGCACCTGATCAGCGCCAAGTGGTCGATCGGTCAAACGCACGAGCTGCGCAACATCTGGTGCGTGCGACTGTCCGACAATCCGGACATCGACGAGGCCGGCGAGCCCGAGATCCTGCTGGACACGATGCACCACGCGCGCGAGATCATGGCCGGCGACTTCGGTCTGATGTTCGCGGATTACCTGTGCCGCAACTACGGCAGCGATCCCGTCGTGACCTGGCTCATGGACAACCGCGCACTCTACCTGGTGTCGATCGTCAACCCCGACGGCGTGGTCTACAACGAGACGACCAATCCCGGCGGTGGCGGGATGTGGCGCAAAAACCGGCGCAACAACGGCGGGGGCGTCTACGGCGTCGATCTCAACCGCAACTACCCGTTCGAATGGATCGGCTCCGGCAGTAGCAGCAGTCCCTCCAGCGACACGTACCGCGGCCCCTCGGCCGGGAGCGAGCCCGAGACCCAGGCGCTCATGAACCTGATCAACAGCCGGCAGTTCGTCACGCATCAATCGCTGCACACCTACCACAACGCGACGTTGTTTCCCTGGGGCTACACGACGACGCCGTGCCCCGAACGCCCGTTGTACGACCACATGGCTGCGATGATGACCATGTACAACGGATACGTCGCCGGCACGGCACCGGAGATCCTCTATGTGGTCAACGGCAGCACGACGGACTGGGCCTACGGCGACCAGTCCGAGCACGCCAAGATCTACTCGTTCTGCAACGAGATCGGCACCACCGGCTTCTGGCCGAGCTTCGAGGAGCGGGACGGCCTCTTCCACGACAACGTTTGGCCGATGCTCTACTTGATGATGGCGGCCGGCGGCTTCGCGCAGGTGGTCGATCCCGTGGCGCTCGACGCCGGCGGCGGACTGCTCGAACCCGGCGACAACGGCGTCTTCGGCTGTACGGTCATCAACCAGGGCGTCACCGAAGCGATCGCCGGCGTTCACCTGACGCTGCGCTGCGACGACCCCTACATCCATTTCTCGAACGTCGAGTGCAGCATCGGCGCCCTGGCGCCGACGGCCAGCGCCGCCAGCGATCCTCCGTTTGCGTTCACGGTCGATCCGGCCTGCCCCGACGGCCGCGTGGTCGGCGTGACCGTGACGGTCTCGTTCACGGGCGGCACGATCGACTATCCGTTCACCTTCCTGGTTGGCGAACCCAGCGAGATCTTCTTCGACAGTTTCTCGTCCGGCACGGGCAACTGGACCTTCAACGGCGGCCAGTGGGGGCTGACCACGACGGCGCATACCCCGCCCTACGCGCTCACCGACTCGCCGGGCGGCAACTACGGCAACAACTGGAACGCGACCGCCACGATCAACGGCAGCTTCCGGGCGAATCGGCTGCTTTTTTGGCATCGTTACGACCTGGAAGAAGGCTACGACTACGGCCGCGTCCAGGTCTCCGTCGAGGGAGGCGGCTGGCAGACGCTTCAGAGTTATGACGGCACTCAGCTAGCATGGCAACAGGTCGAGGTCGACCTCACGCCGTTTGGCGGCCAGAGCCTGAGTGTGCGTTTCCTCCTGCAGACCGACGTCTATGTGACCGAGGACGGCTGGTACATCGACGATGTGCAGTTGTTCGGCACCGACTCCAACAACCAGTTGCCGCCCGCGCCAGCGCTCGTGGCCCCGGCCGCCGGCGCCGTGATCGCCGGCCCGGTCGTGCTGACCGTCGCCAATGTCGCCGACCCTGAGGGCGATCCGGTGACTTACGGCTTCCGGATCTACGGCAACGCTCTGTTGACCGACGTCGTCGCCGGCGCCGACGATATCGCCGCCGGCACGGCCGGCGAGACGAGCTGGACCGCGCCGGCGCTCGCGCCGGGCACGTATTTCTGGCGCGCGTACGCCGCCGACAGCGTCGAGCGCGGGCTGTTCGGCGAGACCCGCAGCTTCACGGTCAGCGGCGGCACACCGGTCGGCGACCTGCTCGCGGGCCCGCGCCTGTTGGTATTGCATCAGGGCGGCGGCCGAGCCGAACTGCAGCTCTCGCTGCCGCAGGCCGGCGATATTGCGGTGAAAATCTACAATGCCCGCGGCCAGTTGGTTCGCAATCTCTTCGCCGATCGCGTCGATTCCGGCTCGCGCGTGATGGTCTGGGACGGCTGCGACGGCCAGGGCCGGCAGGCGGCGTCGGGCATTTACCTCGTGCGGGTAGAAACCGGTACGACCATGCTCACCGGCCGCGTCGTGCTGGTCCGGTGAGGGAGCGACGCCCGATCACGGGTTTTTCGTATCATCGCGGCAGATAGCAGGCTGGAAAGATCCTGCAACGATCGCTGGGCGTATGATATGATACCCCAAAATTTCTATCAAAATTGACCTGCAACGGGAGCGGAGTTCGAAATGAAGATTGTCGTCTGTGGCCTGGTTGGCGCGCTGGTTGTGATATTGACCGGCCCGGCTGCCTTCGCCCGCCTCGGCCATGGGTACTCCGCAGTATTCGCCATCGACACGGTCACTGCCGTCGACGGCGGTTTCGGCGGCGGGGATGACCGCCCGAGCGAGTCGGCGCCGCCGCTGCGTTCGGTTCTATCGGGGATCTTCCCGAACCCCTTCAATCCGCGCGCGACGATCGAGTTCGAGCTGGCCGCCGCGGGCGTCGTCGAGCTGGCGGTCTTCGACCTGCGCGGACGCCTGGTCAGGGTCGTCGAACAGGGGTCGCGGTCGGCCGGACGGCACCAGGCCGAGTGGGACGGCCTGGACCGTGACGGCCGCGCGGTGCCGGCCGGCGCCTACTGCTGCCGTTTGCTCACGGCGGACGGCGTTCAGACCAGGAAACTTGCGCTCGCGCGCTAGAGCGGCTGATCGACGGCAAGGGCGAATCGGAGGTCGTGATGAATCTCTTCGGGTGTGCCAACCGGCGTCGTTCGCGAGCGCCGCTCGTGGGCGTGCTGGCATTAGGCGTATTGGTTGTGGGGACGGGGCCTGCTCAGGCCCAGGAGGGCGACCTGCTCGTGAGCGCAGTCGACGTTGCGCCCAGGCCCGGCAGCGCGCTGATCGATGTCGCCTATGATCTCGCCACGGTCGACGGCGGTCCGGCGACCGTTCATCTATTCCTTTCGACGGACGGCGGCGCGAGCTACCCGCATCTCTGCCGGGCGGTCACGGGCGACGTGGGCGGCGGCGTGCTGCCCGGCGCCGGCAGGGCCATTGTCTGGGACGCCGGCGCCGATCTGCCCGGCTTCATCGGCGACAACTGCCGGTTGCGCGTGACGGCGGACGACAGCCCCCACGCCCATCAATTCGTCTACATCGGTCCCGGCACCTTCTTGATGGGGAGTTCCGAGGCAGAACCGGGACGCAGCCACGACGAGGTCCAGCACGAGGTTACGTTGACCAGGGGCTTCTTCATGTGCAAGTACGAGGTCACCGAGGCGCGTTGGGAAGAGGTGTTGCACGTGGGCGGCCCCGTCTCGCAGCTTCCCAAATGGTACGTGAGCTGGGACGGTGCCGTCGGCTACTGCAACGCGCTTTCGGAACTCGAGGGGCTGACCCCGGCCTACACGATCAACGGTCCATTAGGGGACGTGATCTGGCACCAAGACGCCGACGGCTATCGCCTGCCGACCGAGGCGGAGTGGGAGTACGCCTGCCGCGCCGGCACGACGCTGGCCTACTACAACGATACGAACTGCCTCTGCTCCATCACCGAAGCCAATTTCTACGGCTCGGAGCATCAGTTACCGGGTTGTCCGCTCGGGGTCTGGCGCAGCCAGCGCACGCGGGTCGGCTCGTTCCCGCCGAATCCCTGGGGTTTGTACGACATGCACGGCAACGTGTGGGAATGGGTCTGGGACAGTTACTTTCTACACTACGAACTCCTGTCGCCGATCGATCCGCAGCACCCGATGGGTCCCGGTTTGGACCGCGTGTATCGGGGTGGCAGCTGGCACGGCAACGCGCCGCACCTGCGCTCGGCGAAGCGGTTCATCTTCGACGCGAACTCGGCGTTCGGCAGCCATGGGTTCCGGGTCGTGCGAACGAATTTCTAAGCCGGATGGGCGGGAACTAGTTCGCCGCGCGCCCATCCTCGCCGTTCATCCCGCTCTAACGGGTTCGCTCCAACACCGCGCAGAAGACCGTGTCGGCGTCCTGGGCGGGGTTGCCGCGCAGACCCTGCTCGCAAAGGGCGAAATCGGCCCGGGCGGCCAGAAACGCCGCGACGACCTCTTCGTTCTCGGCCGGTAGCCAGGAGCAGGTCGCGTAGATCAGGCGCCCGCCGAGTTTGACCGCGCCGGCGGCCACGGCGAGCAGCCGGCTCTGCAGCGCGGCGAGGGGCGCGAGATCCTCGAGGTCGGCGCGCAGCCGGCCGTCGGGGTTGCGCCGCCAGGTGCCGCTGCCGGAACATGGCGCGTCGACGAGCACGCGGTCGAAGCCGCCGCGACGCGCCACCGTTCTACCGAAGTCGGGCAGGACCGCGCCGTCCCAGGCATGCGCGCGGACGCATGTAAAGCCCGCCCGCTTGACGCGACGGCGGAGATCGGCCAACCGTTCGACTCTCGCGTCGGTGGCGTAGACGGCGCCGGTGTTTCCCATCGCCGCGGCCAGCTGCAAGCTCTTACCGCCGCCACCGGCGCAGCAGTCCCAGATGAACTGCCCTTTCTCCGCTTGCACCGTCTGACCGATCGCCTGGCTCGCGAGATCTTGAATTTCGACCCGGCCCTCGCGATGGCAGGCCAGATCGTAGATGCCGCGGTCGCCGTCGGCCGCCAGGGCGAGGTCGTGGACCTCGACCCGGAACCCGGCCGCGCGCAGCTCGTCGATGACGGTCTGTCTGTCTTCGAGGTGGCGCACGCGCAACCAGAGCGGCGGTCGCTGCGCTTGGCGATCGACGAAGAGTTGTAGTTCGGACTCGGTCCAGCCGGACAGCGGACGGCGGCGTTGCAGTGGCTCGCGCAGCGTCACCGGCAGTCCCGCCCAGACCAGTCGCGCGCCAAGGTCCGTTTCGCCGGCCAGGCCGGCGCGCAAACGATGCCAGTCGTTGACCGCGCCCGGCCGCGGCTCGTCCAGGCGCGGCGGCTGTCCGCCGTCCTCGCGCCGGCGCAGGAAGACCCAGAAGAACAACGCTGGCGGCGGCACCGCCTGCAGGCGTTGCCAGGCGCCGGCGGAATCGCTTACGCCCGCCCGCGCGTGAGCGAGCGCCGCGCGCGGCGGACGGCCCGACGCCTCATGGCAGAGCAGGGCGAGCCAGGCGAAGTGCACGGCATGGGTCAATTGCGCGCCGAGCCACAAGCGCTGCGTGCGTTTCAGCCCGTCCAGTCCGCTCAACTCGCGCGCGAGCCAGCGATCCAGGTGCGGCGGCGCGGGTTCGGCGGCGTAGCGGGTCCAGAGGTCCCACAGCACGGGCAGCAGCTCGGCGCGGTCGCGCTGGGAGAGACCGTGCGGGCGGCGGCCGTTCACGCGCGGCCTCGTGGCCCGCGCGCGCGTCGAGCCGGCAAGCGCTTGGCGGTTTTCGCCTTGGCGAGGCGCGGCGCGCCGCCCGGCACCGGACCGCGCGGTGACTTGTCGAGCCGCGGGCGGCTGCCCGCCGCGGCGAGAAACTTCGGCAGCACGTGCAGCGCGTCCAGTTCGGCGAGCGCTGCTTCGAGCAGCTTGCGGTTAGCAGGGCGGTCGTACTGCAAGAGCGCGCGCTGCAGGCGCCGCTCCTTGAGCGAGCGCGGCACGTGCACGCGCCGGCCGGTCGCGGGGTCGACGCCCGTGTGGTACATGCAAGCGGCGCGGGTCATCGGCGCCGGTATGAAATCCTGGATCTGCTCGGGCTTGATGCGGCGCTTGGCGAGGTAGAGCGCCAGCTTCAAGGTCTCGCGCAGCGAGCTGCCGGGATGCGAGGCGATGAAATAGTTGACGACGTACTGCTGCTTGCCGGCCTTGCGCGAGGCGGCGCGGAAGCGGCGCAGGAATTCCTCGTAGACCGCAAACCGCGGTTTGTTCATCAGGGCGAGCACGCGGTCGTCGCAGTGCTCTGGCGCCACCTTCAACAGGCCACTCACCTGATGCGCGGCGATCTGCTCGAGGTAGCGGCGGTCGCGGTCCGTCGTCAAGAGGTCGAAGCGCAGACCGCTGCCCAAAAAAACGTGTTTGACGCCGGGAATCCGGGCTGCCTGGCGATAGAGACGGATCGCCGCGTCGTATCCCAGCTCGAGATGAGGGCAACGCTCGGGCAACAGGCAGCCGCGGTCGTGGCAGAAGCGGCCGCGGTCCCAGCGCTTGCAGCGGGCGCCATAGAGGTTCGCCGTCGGACCGCCGATGTCGGTGATGGTGCCCTTGAAGTCGGGTTGGCCGGCGACGCGGCGGATCTCGGCCAGGATCGACCCTTCGCTGCGCGATTGCACGATGCGCCCCTGATGCGCGGTGATGGCGCAGAACGCGCAATCCCCGCAGCATCCGCGATGCGCCGTGATCGACGTGCGCACGGTCTCGAGAGCCGGCACGCCGCCCTCGGCGTCGTAGCGCGGATGCCAGGTGCGGCGAAACGGCAGCTCGTAGAGCGCGTCGAGCTCGGCCTGCGGCAACGGCGGCGCGGGCGGCCACTGCACGACCACGCGATCGCCGTGCGGTTGGGCCAGGGGCCGTCCGTCGCCCGGCGCCAGCTCGCGCTCGCAAAGGCGGTGAGCTTCGAGGTAGCGCGTCGGGTCGCTGGCGACCTCGTCGTAGCGCGGCAGCTGGACGGCGTTGGCCGGGGCCTCGCCAGCGCCGACCGCCGTCACCGTGCCGCGGATGCCGCTGAGGTCGGCGGGCGCCGGATCCGCGGCGGCGAGGCGCGCGACGATCTCGACCAGCGGCCGTTCGCCCATGCCGTAGACGAGGATGTCGGCGCGCGCATCCAACAGCAGCGAGCGGCGGACACGGTCATCCCAGTCGTCGTAGTGGGCCAGCCGGCGCAGGCTGGCCTCGAGTCCGCCCAGCACGATCGGCACGCCAGGGTAGGCCTCGCGCGCGCGATTGGCATAAACGATCGACGCGCGGTCGGGCCGCAGACCGGCCCGGCCGCCGGGGCTGAAGTCGTCGCGGCGTCGGCGCTGCTTGCCGGCCGACAGGTTGGCGATGCGCGAGTCGACATTGCCCGCGGTCACGCCGAAGCAGAGACGGGGGCGGCCGAGAGCCTGGAAATCCGCGCTGTCCTGCCAGCCGGGTTGGGCGATCACCCCCACCCGCCAGCCGTGCCGTTCGAGCAGACGGCCGAGCAGCGCCACGCCGAAGGCCGGGTGGTCGACGTAGGCGTCGCCGGAGATCAGGACGACGTCGCACCGATCCCAGCCCAGCGTCTCCATTTCCGCCCGGGTCATGGGCAGAAAAGACGCCGGGCGGCGGTTCGGACCCCGGGGCGGGGCGGGCCGCTGCTTGCGGGACTGTGCTGGCGACCGGGACGGCATACTCAACCTCAGGGCAGCCCTGCCGCCGGCGCCATGGGCCCATCTCGCACCTTGCCACGACAGGCCCGCGTCGTCGATGATCGGTCGGCAGGACCAAGCGAAAGGAACCATCATGCTAGCGGGCTTCATCGGACTGGGCAACCTCGGCCACGCCATGGCCCGACGCCTGGTCGACCGGGGAGTGGACCTCGTCGTCTGGAACCGCACCCGCGCGAAGGCGGACGCCCTGGTGGCCGGCGCAACCGAACCGGCCGCCGCAGCCGCCCCGCCGGGTTCGCCGGGGCCGCCGGGGCCTCCGCAAAAAGCGGCGGTCTTGGTCGCCGCCAGCCCCGCCGCGGTGATCAGCGGGGCGCCGGCCGTCTTGCTGTCGCTTGCGGACAGCGACGCCGTCGAAGTCGTCTTGCGGGGACGCGAGGGCCTGTTGGCCGGCGACTGCCGGGGCAAGCTGATCATCGATACCACGACCAACCACCCGGTGCCGGTCCTGTTGTTCCACCAGCTGTGCCGCCAACAAGGCGCGCGCTACGTGGAGGCGCCGGTGGCCGGCAGCGTGGCGCCGGCGAGCCAGGGCAAACTGGTGGTCATGGCGAGCGGCGAGGCCGCGGATATCGAGGCGGCGCGGCCCTGGCTCGACCACCTGGCCGCGACGGTCCACGCCCTCGGCGCGCCGGGGCTCGCGACGCGCCTGAAGCTGGTGAACAACCTGTGCCTCGGCGTCTTCATGGCGGCGATCGGCGAGGCGCTGGCTACCGCCGAGGCGGCGGGCATTCCGCGCGAGCAGGCGTTGCAGGTGCTCGGCGAAGGGGGCGGCAAGTCGCTGGTCCTCGAGGCGAAGCGGCAGAAGTTGCTGGCGCGCGATTGGACGCCGCATTTCTCGGTCGGCATGATCCACAAGGACCTGCACTATCTGCAGGATCTGGCGCGCGAACTCGAACGGCCGCAGCACCTGGCCGGCGTGGTCAAGGAGCAGTACGCGCGGCTGCTCATGCAAGGCCGGCGTCACGACGACTTCGCCGCGGTATACGATCTGTTCGCTCGCGGCTGAGGCGGGTGCCGGCTGGACGGTTTCATCTTGATCGGCCATACTCAATGGCGCTCGGCCGGGATTGCCGGGCGGGAAACGTCCATGTGGGCTTGTTCTCGAAAGGAACCAATCATGGCGTGCAGATACGGTCGCGGGCTCGTCGGCTTTTCGGTGGCGGTATCGGTTGTTGCCTTACTTATGGGCGGTTGCGGCGGCGACAACGACACCGCGCCCGTCGTGCCGCTGCCGGCGGCGCTGGTCAGCGGCAGCGTGGATGCAGACGGCGGCGAACTCGTGCATCCCGACATCGTGCTCACGGTTCCGGCCGGCGCGCTGGCCGGCGCGACCGATCTTGCGATCTACGCCGATCCGCAGAGCCATCCCTTCGGCCCCGCTCGCGGCCCCGCCTACCGCATCGGCGGACTGCCCGCGGAGCTGGGCGTGCCGGTCACCCTGCGTCTGCGCCACGATGCAGCCCTGAGTGCCGGCGACACGCTCGCCTGCTTCGGCGGCGAACTGCGCGAAGGTTACGAATTCGGCCGCCGGGTGAGTTGGTTCGCGCTCGCGAGCCGCGACAGCTCAGGCTGGTGCATCGCCGAACTGGATCGCGGCGCGCTGCCGCTTGGCGGCAAGGCGGACGGCGACGTGTTCGCTGCGACCGACAACGATATCGACGTGCTTGTTCATGAGAACAATCGCTACCGGATCATCTTCCAGCCCTCGGTCGTCGACGGCAACGACGCCGGGGCCGTGCTCAGCGCCTTTGAATACCTGCACGGCGTGACGGAGGCCATGGGCTTCTCCTTCGGGACCTTCGCCGATATCTGGCCGCTCGACATTCTCGTTCGCGCCGTGGACTTCTCGCGGGCCTGTTATATCACGGCGCCGCGCGGCGCCGGGCATTTCATCCTGCACCCAGACTGGGTGGCGGCAGGCGCCGCGTTGGCGCCGGTGGTCGCGCACGAGTTGTTGCACTGCGCGCAGACGTTCTACGATCCGCGGCCCCCCGAGCAATGGGGCACGTTGAACATGGAGCGTCTCTGGCTCGACGAGGCCACCGCGGCCTATGTCGAGGCGGTCACGGCCGGCGGCGACGAATACGTTCCGTTCGGGCTCTTCTTTACCTATCTGCTGGCGCCACTCGCTGGCGTGGGCGGCCATCCGGATCTCTCCCCGGCGGATTACGGCTACGGGATGGCGTCGTTCATCAAGTATCTCTGCGATGACCCGGGTTCAGGCCAAGACGACCAGCGCTTGGCTCAGCTCTACGACCATATCGCCGTCCACGGGAGCGTGACATCGGCGCTTGCCGCGGTTCTCGAGCCGCCGGTCGCCGCCTGGTGCGCCGACATGCATCGCAAACTGGTCGACGGCCGGATCTTCAATCCCGACGGGTCCGCCGGATTCTGGCACTGGTACCCTATTACTGGGACCTTGAACAGCCAGGCCGGAGCAACGGTCGCGACCAGGCAGACCGCGCCCGCTCTGGGCGGATGCGTGGCTCGGTTTCGTTTGACCGGCGAGGAGCCGGCGGCGTCGACCAGGCTCAGCGCCACGGCCGCGACGGTGCCGAACCGGTTCAAAAGCGCAGGCGCCAGCCAGATGGAACACTTGCCGCTGACTGTCTACGGCCATCAGGGGAGCGAGTTGCCCGTCCTGGTCGCCGCCGGCGACGACAGCCTCGTCATCGCCGATTTCACGCAGCTACACGCAACCTACGACGATGTGCTCGTTCTCGTCTCCCGCCCGTATGACACGGGCTCCGAGGTGGACATCGTGTTGCGCTTGTACGAAGACGTCGAGCACGCAGTGTTCAGTCAGACCCGCCTCGATGCGGTCATCAGCAATGTCCGGCAGCAGATGGTTTGCGAAGGCGGAGGTTGCGCGCAAGAGCAATGGACGACCTACGAGGCGCTCTGGCTCAGGGACATCGACGGAACCTGGAACGGATCCACGTTCACGGCGGCCTGGAATCGCGCGTTTCCGCTTGGGGACCCGGACGGCGAACGGGTCGAGACCGGCGCGCTCTTGCTGACTGTCGCCGCGGACGGCGCGGCGATCCTGGCGCTTGCCGCGAGTCAAGTCGTCACCTACGCCAACGGCGATGTCCTGACGTATGGTTGGAGCCGCGACAACGCGGACGTTGTGATCCCGGAGTTCTTCGACCTCTACGGCTACACGGTGGGCTACCGCCTCACCGGTGCCAGCGTGTGCAGCGAGCTGGTACTTGCGTACCAATACGACTATGCCGTCTTGGACGCCCTGGTGACACTGAACAGTTACGACTGCACCGTTGGCAGCCCGACGCTGGGGGTGTTCTTCAAAGACGCGCGTTAGCCCGGATCACGATGATCCGGGCTGGAGGCTTTCGTCGCAGACCTCGTGCTTCGCCGGCGTCAGGCGGTCTTGTCCGGTGACTGTGCCCGCCGCGGCCTCCGCCGCCGCTGCCGCACAGCCTCTTGCAGCAGGAACTCGATTTGCCCGTTGACGCTGCGGAACTCCTGCTCCGCCCAGCGGCGCAGCTCGTCGTAAAGGTCCTGGCTCAGGCGCAGCGGAAAGGCTTTCCGGTCGGCCACGCGGGCATCCTTCCTGGCGGGGCTCGTGAGTCTGCACCGACGTCCCGCCCGGCCGGCGCGGGGCGCCGCCGATCCTTCTACTGGTAGAGGGTCCCGGTGTTGATTACGGGCTGGGTCGCGTGATCGCTGCAGAGCACCACCAATAGGTTCGAGACCATGGCGGCCTTGCGCTCCTCGTCCAGCTCGATGATCGACTTGGTGCTGAGTTCAGCGAGCGCCAGCTCGACCATGCCGACCGCGCCTTCGACGATCTTCTGCCGCGCGGCCACGACGGCGCTGGCCTGCTGCCGCTGCAGCATGGCGCCGGCGATTTCGGGCGCATAGGCGAGGTGGCTCAGGCGGGCCTCGATGACCTCGACGCCTGCCCGCCCCAGGCGCTCCTGGAGTTCCTTCTCCAGGCGCTGGTTGATCTCGTCGGTGGTGCCGCGCAAGGTCAGTTCGTTCTCGTCGCCGTCGTAGGGATAGGCGCTGGCCAGGTGGCGGACCGCGGCCTCGCTCTGCGTCGTGACATAGTCCTCGAAGCGGTCCACCTCGAAGAGAGCCTCGGTCGTGTTCACAACCCGCCAGACCACGACGGCGGCGATCTCGATCGGGTTGCCGGCGAGGTCATTGACCTTGATGCGCTCGCCGTTGAGATTGCGCGCCCGCAGCGAGATCTTGCGCTTGGTGTAGAAGGGATTCGCCCAGCAGAAGCCGTTGCGCTTGACGGTGCCCTTGTAGTCGCCGAAGAGCAGCACCACGGCGGCCTCATTGGGGTTGACCACGAACAGACCGGCCAAGAGGATGATGTCCGCCAGCAGGAGGGCGAGCGAGCCGAGGATCATCGCCAGCGACTTGGCGGCGATCCCTGCCACAAACAGCCAGATCGTGCCGCCGAGCAGCAACAGAAGCAGAGGCAGCGCGACAAGTCCCGAAGTGGTGCGCAAGGTCTTTTCGGTGTACACGGTTTCAACCCTCCTGATCGTTGGCCCGGCGGCAACCCGCCGTGGTGATGATATGGATATGATATCATAGCGATATCTTGGGGTCAAGAGCGATGTTGCCGGTTTTTTGCGCGCCGCAACCCGTCGCGACTGGTTGCGTAAGTGGCGGTCTGTCGCTGGTTGGCGTTGCCGCCGGCGCGCCTCGAATGTTAAGGTTCTCGAACCACGTCACCGGGACGAGCCCTAATTCCGCGAAGGATGGATATCATGAATTCCCGCCGCGCATCGGCCTCTGGATCGCTGCTGATCGTTTGCTTGTTGGCCCTCGGCTCGTTGCCGACCGCGGCGTTCGCCCAGACCGCGCCCGCCGCGCGGGTGCCGTTCCTCGACTACGCTACCATGACCGAGTGGCTGCCCGGTACAGCGGGGACGGCGGGCGGCGCCGTCGGCGGGTTCTTGAATCCCGCCGTCTGGTCGACCCTCGACGGCACGTTGCAGGAGAGCGCGTTCTGGTGGAACGACCGTTCGGTGCGGCGCGATGCGCTCGACAACTGGGGCTTCGCATCGAGCGGACTATTGGGATTCGGCGCCAACAGCCAGGTTTTTGCGCGAGACGGGCAAACCTACCGGGTCACCGACTGGCAGCTCGGCCTGTCCTTCGGCGACCGCGGCAGACGCGTGGGCATTGCCTATCGCTGGCCGACCGGCGACAGCCGCGAACTGGGCTGGCAGAAGACCTTCGTCACCGGCCTGCTCTTGCGACCGTCGCCGTACCTGTCCCTGGGGGCGACGGGGGTGAAGTCGGTGGAGTCGGCCGGCCAACTCGGCTATGTGGACCTGGGCCTGCGCCCGCTCGGTACCGACCGCGTGGTGCTGCATGGCGACTACAGCCTGGCCCGCGGCGAGCGATTGGCTGACGGGCTCTGGGGCGCCGGCGTGACCGTGCAGCCCATCAAGGGCGTGCATCTGGGCCTCAGCGCGCGCGACCTGCCGGGCACCGATGAACTGCGCTGGGTCGCCCGCATCGGCGTCACGGGCGAACGTCTCGGCCTCGACTGGTTCGGCGGCAAGACCGGCGACGGGGACCTGGATCGCAGCAGCTACCTGGTGCGGTTCAACCCCGCGAGCCACAAGATCGACTCGCTGCCGCTGCTCGCATCGGCGAGCCGGAGCTATTTCGCGCCGCTCAGCCTCGAGAACCGTTACCTGACTTATCAGAAGTTCCGGTACCTGGACGCGACCCGCGTGGCCTGGCTCGATCTGGCGGCCTACCTCGACGCGGTAGCGGCCGATCCGCAGTGCGCCGGCCTCGTGCTCAACCTCTGCGATTTCCGCGGTCGCGCCTCGCTCGTGTGGGAATTGCGCCGGCGGCTGGAGGCCCTGCAAAAAGACGGCAAGGAGATCGTCGCCCTGGTCAATCGGGTCGACATGCTGAGCTATTACCTGGCTTCGGTGGCCGACCATCTCATCATCGAGCCCGAAGGCGCGGTGCTGCTGCCGGGAATTGCCAGCGGCCGCACGTACTTCCAGGGTATGCTGGATAAGCTGGGGCTCGGCTACCAGGAACTGCGCTACTTCAAGTACAAGTCGGCCGCCGAGGGCGGCTCGCGCATGGATATGAGCGAGGCCGAGCGCGAACAGCGCGATCGCATGGTCGCCGTCATCTACGAGGAGATTCGCCGCGGCGTCTGCGAGGCGCGTGGGCTGACGCTCGCCGACTTCGATGCGTTGATCGACGCTCAAGTGTACCTGAGTCCGCAGCGCGCGCTGGACCTGGGGCTCGTGGACGCGCGCGGCGGACGCGAGGATCTGCAGAATTGGGCCGGCAAGAACCGGCGGGCGACCCAGCGCGCGCCCTATCGCGGCTATCGGCCGGGCGGCCTGCCCGAGCAGCAGTGGGGACAGCCGGAGCGCATCGCCGTGGTCTACGCGGTCGGCGCCTGCGACATGGATACCGGGATCAAGGGGCGCCAGACATCCCGCTATCTCGAGCAGATCGCGCGGGGCCGTTCGGTCAAGGCCGTGATTCTGCGGGTCGACTCGCCGGGCGGCGATCCGCTGCCCAGTGAGATGGTGGCCGCCGCCGTGCGGCGCGTGCGCGCGGCCGGCATCCCGGTGATCGTCAGCCAGGGCGACGTGGCCGCCAGCGGCGGCTACTGGGTGAGCATGGACGGCGCCGAGATTCTGACCACGCCGCTGACGATCACCGGCAGCATCGGGGTCATCGCGGCCTGGGTCTGGGCCGACGCGCTGCCCGACAAGCTGGGGCTGGCCTACAGCGGGGTCCAACGCGGCCGCCACGCCGATCTGCTGCGGACGCTCGAGATCCCGGGGCTGGGCATCCGCGTGCCACAGCGCGGGCTGGACGAGCAGGAACGGGAGTTGTTCAAGTCGTTCATCCTGGAGGCGTACGACAGTTTCGTGGCCAAGGTGGCGGCCGGTCGTGATCTGCCCGAAGCGACGGTGCGGGAACTCGGCGAGGGCCGTGTCTGGATGGGCGAGGATGCGATCGCGCGCCGGCTCTGCGACCGGATCGGCGGCTTTGGCGAGGCGGTCGCCCTGGCGCGCGAGACGGCGGGCATTGCGCCGCGCCGCGAGGTCGAGCTGGTGGAGTATCCGGAGCGACCGTTCATCGACCTGGCGGCCTTGCTGGGCCGCAGCAGCGAACTACCGTTCCCGTTCGGTTTGTTCCTGGGCGCAAGGTCTTTGGCTGGCATCGCCGCGCCGGGCTCTGCAGCGATGGACGGCGGCGTCGGGTTGGCGCCGTCGGCGTTCGATTACGCGACCTGGTACCTGCAGCAGATCGCGTGCGATCCGGGACGGCCGCGCGCCATTCTGGCCCCGGAGATTCTGCCGGTCGGTTGGGGCGAGCCGGACTGATGCACCGCGGCCGGCCGGCATGAATGATGCGAGCTAGTCGTGATTCGAGCTGGTACACTCCAGGCAGGTGCCGTGCAAGAGGAGTTGAAAGGCGGCGATTGCATGGCCTTCTAGCGTCTTGCCGACCAGGTCATCCAACGCCGGCCAGGCGGAGTTCAGGTCGTAGATCCGGCCGCACTCGTGACACTGGAAGTGAACGTGCGGCTCGCAGCGGCCGTCGTAGCGCGCTTCCTGTCCCAGGATGCTGGCTAGGCGAATCGCTTGGCCGGTTTCCAGCAAGATGTCCAGGTTCCGATAGACCGTGCCCAGGCTGATGTTCGGCAGGCGATCGCGCACGCTCTGGTAGATCTCGCCGGCGGTCGGATGGGCATAGCTGGCGCGAAGTTCTTGGAGGACCATTTGTCGCTGGCGGGTGTTTCGGCGTTGGCAACCGGCCATGAGGCGACTCCCCGATAAGGCGAAAAAAACACGCCCATCAATTATCGATGACGCACCGACCTTTGTCAATGTTGCGCTGCATACACTTAGCCGCGGCTTGGCCATCCGCGAACTGGGAATTCCCATTATTCGCGCGCGACGTGGTGGCGGCCGTGGCGGACGATCTCGCCATCGACCATGTAGATGGCGTCTTCGGCGATGTTCGTGGCGTGGTCGGCGATCCGCTCGAGGTGTTTGGAGATGAAGATGACCGGCAACAAGCGTTCGACATCGGCTTTCGTCTCCTGCAGCAGCTGTCGGACGTAGGCCACGTTTTCGCGGTGCCGGCGGTCCACCTCGTCGTCCGTTGCGAGCACATCGCGGGCGAGGTCGGCATCCATGCCGACTACGGCATCCAGGCTGCGCCGCACCATCGACTGGGCGATCTCGGCCATCTTCGGTAGGCGCTGCACGGCTTCGCCGGGGTCTGTGCCGGCGTAGACTTTCGCGTGCTCGGCGATGTTCACCGCCAGGTCGCCGATCCGCTCGAGGTCGTTGTTGATCTTCAAGACCGCCGCCACGAAGCGCAGATCGATCGCGACCGGTTGGTACAAGGCGAGGATCTGGAGGCACTCCTCCTCGAAATCGACTTCCATGAGGTCGATCTCGAGGTCGCGCGATCGCACCCGGCCCGCCAGGGCGACATCGCCCTTGAGGACCGCCTCCATGGCCAGGTGCAAATTCTCCTCGATCGCGGCGCTCAACGTGAACAGCGACTTCTTGAGCCGGCGAAAAGCCGGAGCCAGATGCGGATGCATGCCATGCCTCCTCGGGATTCAAGCGCTCGCGGTCGGCCCGCTCCGAGCCGGCAGCACGATGCGGAAGGTGCTGCCCTCGCCCACGGCGCTGGTGACAGTGGCTTCACCGCCGTGGGCCTGGGCGATGTGTTTGACGATGGCCAGACCGAGTCCCGTACCGCCCAGGCTGCGGCTGCGGGCGCGGTCGGCGCGGTAGAAGCGCTCGAAGATCCGCGGCAAGTGCTCGGGCGCGATCCCGCGGCCCTGGTCGCGCACCGTGATGACCACGCGGTCGCCTTCGGCCGCGGCGGCAACCTGCACCGCGGCGGACGTGCCGCTGTGCTTGAGCGCGTTGTCGACAAGGTTGACCACGGCCTGTTCTAAAAGCGCGGTGTTAGCTGGCACGCACAAATCCGGCGGGCACTGGATGTGCACCGGCGGCAACTCACCCGTTGTCCGGGCGGTGCAGACGTTCACGGCTTCTTGGAGGACGTCGGCGACGCGCGTGTCCTCGCGCAGCAGCGACGCGGATCCGCCGTTCTGCTCCAGGCGCGAGAGGCTGAGCAGGTCGTCGATGATGGCTTGCAGCCGATCGGCCTGCCGGCTGATGATCGCCAGGAAACGCGCGAACGCGGCGGGGTCGGCCGGGGGATCGTGCTGCAGGGTTTCGACGAACCCCTTGATCGACGTGATCGGTGTGCGCAGTTCGTGCGAGACGTTGGCGACGAAATCGCGCCGCAAGCTTTCCAGCCGGCGCATGCGGGTGACGTCGTTCAGGACGAGCAGGGCGCCCAGGCGTTGGCCGTCGGGGTCGTGCAGGCTGGTCGCGTGGACCTGCAGATGCCGCTCGCCGTCACGGCGCAGGACGATTTCCCCCTCGACCGCGTCGCTGCCGATCAACACCGACTCGGCCAGCGCGAGCAGGTCCGGGTTGCGGACGACTTCCTGCAGCGAACGCCCCAACGCCGCGCTCGGATCCAGACCGAGCAGGTCGCAGCTGGCCTGGTTGAGGCGGATGATCGTTTCTTCGCGGTCGATCGCCAGCACGCACTCGACCATGCTGGCCAGGACGGCCTCTTGTTCGTTGCGCTGTTTCTCGATGGTGCTGATTCGCTCGTGCAGCTGGGCGGCCATGGTATTGAGCGATTCGGCCAGGGCGCCGATTTCTTCGCTCGCCGCCGTTGTTTGCAGGCGCGTGTCGAAACGCCCCCGGGCAAGCCGGGCGGCGCCGACCTGCATCCGGCGCAACGGCGCGCTGATACGCCGGGCCAATCCGAAGCTGATGCCTGCCGCGCCCAGCGCCAGGAGCACTCCCCCCAGGGCGATTCGGCGCTCGACGAAGGCCATGGCCTCGTCGATCGTCGACAGGGAATGCGCGGTGCGGAGCACGCCGAGCGTCTCGCCGTCGAGCTGGATCGGCAGTGCCACATACAACTGCGTGTGTTTCACGGTGGGGCTGTAGCGGATGGTATGACTCGTCCGACCGTTCAGCGCGTCGGACACCTCCTGGCGTGTGGCATGGTTGTCCATGCGCTCCGGCAGTTCGTGGCTGTCGCCGACCACCGTCCCGTCCGGTCGCACCACGGTGATGCGGATATTGCCGCTGCGCCCGTGCTCGCGGCAGAATGTGCCGACGGCCGCCGCATCCATGGTGTGCGCCAGCGGTCTGAGCGCGACGAGCAACGATTGCGTGCGGTGGACCAGATCGGCCGTGGTGCGCTCGTAGAAAAAGCTCCGCAACGAGCGCGACGTATAGAGGGTGATCGCCGCGATGGACACGACCACCACGAGCAAGAACGGCAGGTAGATATTCCACAACAGACGCCTGCGGAGCATGTCACTCGCCTAGCTTGTAGCCGACGCCGCGGATCGTCGTGATGTACTGGGCGGCGTCGCCGAGTTTCTTGCGCAAGCTCGCCACCTGGACGTCGACCGAGCGGCCGGTCACGGGGTAATCGTCGCCATGCACGGCCTTGACGATCTGGTTGCGGCTAAAGACCCAGCCGGGCCGCGACAGCAGGAACTGCAGAATCCGGAATTCGGTGTGGGTCAAGGTCACGGGCTGCCCGTCGACGTGCACTTCGAAACGGCCGGGATGCAGGCGCATCTCCCCATAGGCTACCGCGCCCTCGGCGTCGGGCCGGCTGTCGGCGCTGCGTCGCAGTATCGCCGCCACGCGCGCGAGCAGCACCTTGGGGCTGAACGGCTTGTTGACGTAGTCGTCGGCGCCGGCATTAAATCCGGCGATGATGTCTTCTTCCTCGCCTTTGGCCGTCAGGATGATCACGGGCAGATGTCGCGTGCGATCGTTCTGCTTGAGGCGGCGGCAAACTTCCAGGCCGTCCAGGCCGGGCAGCATCAGATCCAGAACCACGAGATCGGGGTTGTTTTCATCGACCAGTTCCAGGGCTTCTTCGCCGCGATCGGTGACGTCCACGCGAAACCCCGCGTTGGTCAACGCGTACTCAAGGAGTTCCTGGATGTCCTCTTCGTCTTCGACGACGAGGATCAGCTCGTCGGACATGGTCGTGCTCTTTCGGTCGCCGCGTGCCGCCGGGTGGTTTTCGGCCGCGGACGTGCCATTTCCCTCGCGACCCGCCGCGCGCCGGTCGCCTTCCCTGCGAGGCAGTATATGAATGGATTGCAGCGTTTTTGTCAGGTTTTTGTCAACGGATTGTTAATCCTGGTGTTCTTACCGGTTTATCCGGCCGCGGCCGGCATGCCGACTCCCTGGGAACTGGATCGCGAGGCGACGCCCCGCTACGCGGAGACCGTGGCCTGGTGCGAGGCTCTGGCGGCGGCGTCGCTGCAGGTGACGTTCACCGGGTTCGGCATCAGTCCGCAGGGCCGCGCGCTGCCCCTCGTGGTCTGGGACCGCGACGGGCTCGCCGACCCGGTGGCCTGCCGCGCCGCTGGCCGGCTCGTTTTGCTCATTGAAGCGTGTATCCACGCCGGGGAGTCCTGCGGCAAGGATGCAGGCATGACGCTCGTGCGCGATCTGGCGGCCGCGGCCGACGGCCCAACGGGGATCACGATCCTGTTCATTCCCATTTTCAACGTCGACGGACACGAGCGCTTCGGCCCCTACAACCGGATCAACCAGAACGGACCGCGCGAGATGGGTTGGCGCGTGACGGCCCAGAATCTCGACCTGAACCGCGACTTCCTCAAAGCCGACGCGCCCGAGATGCAAGCCTGGCTGCGGCTCTGGAACGCCTGGCAGCCACATTTCTTCATCGACATCCACTCGACCGACGGTGCCGACTTCCAATACCCGCTGACCTACGGCGTGGAATTGCACGGCAACCTGGAGGCCGACCTCGCCCAATGGCTGCGCGCCTACATCGGGACGCTGGAAACCGATCTCGCCGCTGCCGGCTATCCGCTCGCGCCCTATGTCGTCTTCCGCGAATGGCACGATCCGCGCAGCGGCTTGCAGACCTGGGTCTCGGGGCCGCGATTCAGCCAGGGCTACGCCGCGGTGCGCAATCGCCCTGCGTTGCTGGTCGAGGCGCACATGCTCAAGCCTTACCCGGTGCGCGTCGCAGCCACGCGCGCCTTGCTCGATCGAACGCTGGCGTACCTCGCGGCGGAACAAGACGCGTTGCGCGCGCTGGCCGCGGCCGCCGATCACCGCGCGGCGTCGCCGGCGTTCCGGGCCGAGCCGCTCGTGCTTGCCTGGCAGGCCGGCGAGGAGAGCGAGCCATTCACCTTCTTCGGCGTCGAGTACACAGAGCGGCGCAGCGAGATCAGCGGCGGCGACTACTTCGTTTACCACGCCGATCGACCGCAGACCTTCGTCGTGCAGCACTACAATCGGCCGGTCGCCTCCGCGAGTGCCCGCTTGCCGGAAGCGTACCTGGTGCCGCCGCAGTGGACGACCGTGCTCGAGCGCCTCGCTCTACATGGTGTGCGCATCGCGCGCCTGCGTGAAGAAGCGGAACTCGCGGTGCGGACCTGGCGGTTCGGCAACGTGCGCTGGGAGGCGCGACCCGTCCAGGGGCGCCATCTGGCGTCGTTCGACGCCGAACCGGTGACCGTGACCGCGTTGTTTCCGGCTGGTACGGCGGTGATCGACCTGGCGCAGCCCGCCGCGCGGCTCATCGCGCACGCCCTGGAGCCGGCGGCGCCGGACGCGCTGGTGCGCTGGGGATTCTTCGACGCCGTCATGACCCGGACCGAGTACGTAGAGAGCTACGTCATCGAACAGATCATGCAGGAGATGACAGCCGCCGACCCGGCGTTGCTGGACGAGCTTGCCGAACGCAAAGCGTCCGATGACGCCTTCGCCGGCAATCCCTGGGCGATCCGCTACTGGTTCTACGAGCGTACGCCGTTCTACGACCAACAGGCCTTCCTGTATCCGGTCGGCTGCCTGGACGACCGGGCGGTCGTGGACAGTCTTCGGGTTAACGAAATATTGACGCAGCCTTAACGGCCGCAGTACATGGCCTGAATATCCTGTCGCCGTTGCCACGGGGGAAGCCCCCGGATGATCAAGGACTCCGTGACGCACGGAAACAGGAGAGGAATCCATGCAAGCCATCAATACGACCGGCGCATTGCGCGGCGCCGCGGCAATGCTCACGCTGGCCGCGCTTTCGCTCAATCTCGGCGCGGCCGAGGCCTTCGCCCAGCGCATCGATCTGCTGGGCGCCGGCGCGACGTTTCCGGCACCTCTGGTGACGGCCATGGCTGATCATTACCGCACCGAGACGGCCGGCCGGATCACGGTCAACTACCAGTCCATCGGCTCCGGCGGCGGCATTCGCCAGTTCATCGAACAGACGATCATGTTCGGCATGACCGAGGCGTTTCTGTCGGATGAGGTCATGGCCGAGATCAAGGTGAAGACCGGCGGCACCGCGTTCAACCTGCCGATCACCCTGGCCGATGTCGTGCCGACGTACAATCTCCCCGGCATCGGCAAAGGCCTGGTGCTAGACGGCGAACTGCTGGTGGACCTCTTCCTGGGCAAGATCGCCCGCTGGAACGACGCCCGGATCGCCAAGCTGAATCCCGGTCTGCGGCTGCCGGGCCTGCCCGTGACCATCGTGCACCGTTCCGACGGTTCCGGCACGACCAACGTCTGGACCAGCTATCTGACGCGCGTATCGACCGAATGGGCCGAGCGTGTGGGCTACGCCACCAGCGTGAATTGGCCTACCGGGGTCGGCGGCAACGGCAACGAGGGCGTGGCCGGCGTGGTCATGAACACGCCCGGCGCTCTGGGCTACAACTCGCTTTCGTATGCGCTGTTGAACGACATCAGCTTTGCGTACGTGATCAACGCCGCGGGCAACGTCATCGAACCGAGTTTCGCCGCGACGACGGCGGCGGCCAACATCGAGCTGCCCGCCGACACGCGCGTGCTGTTCACCAACACGCCGGCGCCGGACGGCTACCCGGCGGCCGGCTTCGCCTGGATGCTGGTCTACGAGCACCTCGACAAAAACAGGGCCATCGCCAACCGCCAACAGGCCGAGGAGCTGGTCCGCTTCCTCGTCTGGACGATCACCCGGGGTCAGGACCTGTCCGAGAGTTTGGGCTACGCCCGCCTGCCCCAGGCGGCGGTCGACCGCAACTTTGCGATGATCGGACAGATCAAATGGAACAACGAAAAGCTGGGCGAGAGGATCCTGCAGGAAGTGCTGAAGCGGTAATCATCCAGGCGACGATGATCCGGGTTGACCAGTCGGCGACCAGGCCGAACGATCAGGCCCGGCGACCGCGGGCAGCGGCGCGCCGGGCCTGGTGCGTCGACGGCTGCGCGCGCCGCGCGGCTCCGAGCGCCGCTCATCGGCAGCTTATCCAACCCTAATGTTGCCTTAACCCGGATTATTCATGAAGGACCGGCTGCGAAAGGTCAAATGCTTGCCAGGACGCGCGTTCTCGGATCGGCTCGGTCAACGTACCGCCTTGGGTACGCCTCCCTCGCCGATCCTTGCGAGCCCGCGTCCTGGCAAGCATTTTCCACTTTCTCGCGGCGGTCCTTCATGAATAATCCGGGTTAACATTTCCCAAACAATAGCCGCCTACTCTGTTTCGTGAATAGGAACCGCGCGGCGGGCCGCAATCAGCGCTCGGCCGCGGACGCCGAACTCGGCGCGCCGATCTCAGCGACAAGGGTCCGGATCTTGCCAGCTACACCGGCTTCCATGCCCGCTGCCAATCCCGCCATCTCGGCGGCCGTCCGGCGCATCCCGCCGCCGATCTACCGCTGGCTGGGCGATCGCATTTTCCTGGCCGGCGTCGTGCTTTTCGGCCTGAGCGTGATGGCACTGGCGGTCTCGCTCGCCCTGGTTCTCTACCGGGAAGGGGCGGCTGCCATCACGACGTTCGGCTTTTTCGGCTTTCTCAAGGGCACGACCTGGGACCCGGCCCTGCGCCTGGAGTTCGGCGCCCTGCCGTTCCTGATCGGCACTCTGGTGACGAGTATTGCGGCGCTGGCGCTGTCGTTTCCACCGGCGATTGCGGTGGCGATTTTCTCGGCCGAATACGCCCCGCGCTGGCTGGCCCACATCATCGACGGGCTGGTCGACCTGATCGCCGCTGTGCCCAGCGTCGTGGTCGGCATCTGGGGGATCTTCGTCTTTGCCCCGTGGATGCGGGAAACCTTCTACATGCCGGCTTACCTGTGGGCGGCCGACCGCCACCCCGATTTGCTGCCGCTGCTGGGCAGCCCGATCGGTTACGGCATGACCACGGCGGTGATCGTCCTGGCGTTGATGATCATTCCGTTCACCGCCGCGCTCAGCCGCGACGCCATCCGATTGGTGCCCAAGGAACAGCGCGAGGCCGCGCTGGCCCTGGGCGCGACGCGCTGGGAGGTGATCCGCATGGCGGTGCTGCCGTACGCCCGCAGCGGCATCATCGCCGGCGCCATTCTCTCGTTCGGACGCGCGATCGGCGAGACCATGGCCGTGGCGATGCTGATCGGCAACAAGAATACCCTACCGTTCAACCTATTCGGCGCGGCGGCGACGATGCCCTCGGTGATCGTCAACGAATTTCGTGAAGCCGTGGAGAACCTGCACCTGTCCAGCCTGATGGCGATCGGCTTCTACCTGTTCTTGATCTCGCTGCTGGTCAATCTCTTCGCCGCCTATCTGCAACGGAAAATGGCGGTGTCGGGAGGTCGCGCGGTATGAACCTCAAGCGGCGGCACTGGCGCGATCGTCTCATGTTGGGCGTTCTGAGCGCGGCAACCGTGCTGGTGCTGATCCCGCTTTTCATCGTGATCGTCTATGTGGTGGTACAGGGGATCGGCGCGTTGAACGGCGACTTCTTCACCAAGGAGTTGGGTTCGCCGGCGCGCGCGCAGATGGGCCAGGAGACCGGCCTCGTGCATACGATCCTGGGCACGATGGTGGTCGATCTGCTGGCTCTCTTGCTGGCCGTGCCGCTGGGGATCGGCGCCGGTATCATGCTCTCGGAGTACCCGGATCACCGGTTGAATCCCCTGTTGCGTCTGCTCAACGACACGCTCAACGGCATGCCGGCCATCTTGAAGGGTCTGTTGGCTTTCGCCTTGATCGTCAAGCCGATGGGCACGTTCTCGGGATTCGCCGGCGCGGTCGCGCTCGCGTTCGTGATGCTGCCGATCATCGCCCGCACCACCGAGAGCGCGTTGATGATCATCCCCTGGTCGATCCGCGAAGCCGGCCTGGCTCTCGGCCTACCGCGTTGGCGGGTCGTCCTGTCGACGATCATTCCGACCGCACGCGTCGGGTTGATGACCGGAATCTTGATCGCGTTTGCCCGGGCCGCCGGCGAGGCGGCGCCGCTCTTGTTCACCTCCTTCGGCAACAACTATCTGCCGAGCCACTGGAGCGGCTGGTTGTTGGGCCCGGTCGACACCCTGCCGCAGCGTCTCTACAGCTTGGCCATCAGCCCCTACAAGCAATGGCACGAAATGGGTTGGGCGGCCGGGATCATTCTCTTGTCGATGGTCATCGTGGCGTTCGTGATCGGCCGACTGGCCTGGTCCGGCAGCCGCGTTGCGAAACGCTAGGAGCGCGGATCGTCATGGAACAGGCAGAGGCACGCAAGTCCTTGGTAACGAGAGCACCGTACGGTAGAAGGCCCGAAGGGCAGGCCGCGGAACTGCGCGAACTGGGCAAGGTGCGCATGCAGACGCGCAGCCTGAGTGTGCACTACGGGACGGCCGTCGGGGTGCACGACGTGACGCTGCCGATCTACAACCAGCAGATCACTGCCCTGATCGGTCCCTCCGGTTGCGGCAAGACCACGTTCCTGCGCGCACTCAACCGCATGCACGACCAGACACGGGGCGCGCGTGTCACCGGCCAGGCGCTGCTCGACGGCGAGGACATCTACGCGCCGAAGATCGACCCGGTGATTATCCGCCGCCGCGTTGGGATGGTCTTTCAGAAGCCGACGCCGTTTCCGACCATGTCGATCTACGACAATGTGGTGGCGGGCTTGAAGCTGGTCGGTATCCGCAACACGGCGCTCCTGGACGAAGTCGTGGAGCGGGCCCTGCACCAGGCGGCGCTCTGGGACGAGGTCAAGGACCGCCTGCGCAATCCCGGCGGCAGCCTGTCGGGCGGCCAGCAGCAGCGTCTGTCGATCGCCCGCGCCCTGGCGGTGGAGCCGGAAGTGCTCTTGATGGACGAGCCCACGAGCTCGCTCGATCCGCAATCGACCATGCGGATCGAGGAGTTAATGGCCGAACTGAAGACGCAGGTGACTATCGTCATCGTGACGCACAACATGCAGCAGGCGAGCCGCATCTCCGATCACACGGCGTTCTTTTACGTCGGCGACCTAGTGGAGTTCAATCCCACCCGCAAGATGTTCACCAACCCGGACGAAGACCGCACCGAGGACTACATCACCGGGCGGTTTGGTTGATTGCGCCGTGTGCGATCGATCCGGCCAGGTTCGGCTGATCCGACCGCGCTTGCCTCACGTACTCAGCCGCCGGTACACGATCCGATGCGGCCGCTCGGCCTCCACCCCGAGGCGCTGGCGGCGGTCCTCCAGGTAATCCGACACGTTGCCCTCGTACCAGCGCACCTCGCTGTTGCCCTCGAAGGCCAACACGTGGGTGCAGATGCGGTCGAGGAACCAGCGGTCGTGGCTGACGACGACCAGGCAACCGCCGAAGTCGAGCAGCGCGTCCTCCAGCGCGCGTAGCGTGTCGACGTCGAGGTCGTTGGTGGGCTCGTCGAGCAGGATCAGGTTCGCCCGCGACTTGAGCAGGTTCGCCAGGTGCACGCGGTTGCGCTCGCCGCCCGAGAGCACGCCTACCTTTTTCTGCTGATCGGCGCCCTTGAAGTTGAAGCCGGCGCAGTAGGCGCGGCTGTTGACCAGCACGCCGCCGAGGTCGAGTTCCTCGGCGCCGCGCGCGATGTTCTCATAGACGGTCTTCTCGGCGTCGAGGTCGTCGCGGGTCTGGTCGACATAGGCGAGCTGCAACGTCTCGCCCAGGCGCAGCGCGCCGGCGTCGGGCTTTTCCTTGCCGGTGATCAGGTTCAGCAACGTCGTCTTGCCGGCGCCGTTGGGGCCTATCACACCCACGATGCCGCCGCGGGGCAGATCGAAGCTCAGCTCGTCGAAGAGCAGCTTGCTGCCGTAGGCCTTGCGCAGTCCCTTGGCGCTGACCACCAGCTCGCCGAGGCGGGGGCCGGGCGGGATGCGGATCTGCGCCGCCTTCTGGCGCAACCCGCGCTCCTGCTGCACCAACTCCTCGTACTGGCCGAGGCGGGCCTTGCTCTTCTTGTGGCGGGCGCGTGGCGCGGTGCGCACCCATTCGAGCTCACGCTCCAGCGTCTTCAATCGCTTCTGGTCGGTCTTCTCCTGTTGGCGCAGCTTCTCCTGCTTCTGCTCCAGCCAACTCGAGTAATTGCCTTCCCAGGGCACGCCCTTGCCGTTATCCAATTCGAGGATCCAGCCAGTGACGTTGTCGAGGAAGTAGCGGTCGTGGGTGACCACGACCACGGTGCCGTGGTATTCGCGCAGGTGCTTCTCGAGCCAGGCCACCGATTCGGCGTCGAGGTGGTTGGTGGGCTCGTCCAGCAGCAGCAGGTCGGGCCTTTCGAGCAGCAGGCGGCAGAGCGCGACGCGCCGTTTCTCCCCGCCTGAGAGTGTACGCACGTCCTGATCGCCGGGCGGGCAGCGCAAGGCGTCCATGGCCACCTCGAGGTGGCGGTCGAGTTCCCAACCCTCGACGGCGTCGATCTTGTCCTGCAGTTCGCCCATTTCGGCCATCAGCGCGGCCATCTCGTCGTCGCCCACGTCCGGTTCGCACATGCGCTGGGAGATGGCGTTGAAGCGGTCCACCATATCCTGGACATGCTTGACCGCCTGCAGCACGTTGCCCTTGACGTCCAGGGAGGGGTTCAACTCGGGCTCCTGGGGCAGCCAACCCACCTTGACCGCTGGGTCGGGGAAGGCCTGGCCCTCAAACTCGGTCTCCACTCCGGCCATGATGCGCAGCAGGGTGCTCTTGCCGGAGCCGTTCAGGCCGATGACCCCGATCTTGGCGCCGGGGAAGAAGCTGAGCCAGATGCCGTCGAGGATGACGCGGTTGGGCGGGACCGTCTTGCGCAGTCCCTGCATGGTGAAAATGTAGGGTTGGGCCATCGAAGGGGCATCTCCGGGTCAGGGGATCGGTGCCGAGCGCCGGTCGGTCTCGCCCATGCTACAGTCAATCCCTCGGTTGTGCCTCGAAAATTGTTGCTGGCAACCGCCAAGTCGAATCAACATGGTCAATCCCCCCCGCGCTACCGCTTCGGCCATGGAACATATTGCGAAATAATAAGATCAGGCGTCGAGCAATAATTGTCGAGGCACAACCTGGGGGACGCCCGCCAGGTCGGCTGTTTCTCACCGTTCCTGCTTTACCGGACATTCTCGCAGGTTTCTTTATTTGATAGTTGATTGGCACCCATCGAAGGAGTACAATTAGACAAGTTGGGCCGGTTTAAGACAATTTTTCGGGGAAATTCTCAAGTGAAGGAGTTGATTGGAATGAAGAAGCTAACAATCAGTCTGATGGTGTTGTCGTTGGCCGTTGCCATGACGGGCCTGGCTCTCGCGAAGGAGCCGCCGCGGTCAGTCGAGGGCACGCCGGGCTTCCGCGCTGAGGCCGTTCGTGCCTACATGGAAGGCTTCGAAGGCGCTTTCCCGCCCGCCGGCTGGTCGCAGATCATCACCGTTCCGTCCAACACCTGGTTTCAGGACTTCGAAGCGACTCCGTTCGAGGGGTTGGCCCATGCCCACGTTCTGTGGCAGGACGTGACCGAGCAGTACGAAGTTCTGTCGTTCGACTATCTGATCGATACGGCCGCCGAAGAGGATCACCTGGTCTTCGCGACGATGGGCAGCATGTACTGGTCGTCGAACGGGAACCTCACCGTCGAAGTCGACGGGACCGAAGTCTACAACTTCTACAACGAGTTCACGGCTGGGAACTTCGTGTGGGATCTCGTCGACGTCGACCTGTCGGCCTACAACGGTCAGACCGTGACGATTTCCTTCATCTACGCCGGTCTCGACGGCGCGGATCATCACCTCGACGCGGTGAGCATCGACGCCGGCGCGCCGCCGCCGCCGCCGCCGCCGACCAACGACCTCTGCGAGAACGCCATCGATCTGGTCGTGCAGGGTCTCGAGACCTTCACCGTGGATCTCTGCCAGGCCAATAACAGCTATAACGCGGCCGATTCGGGCGCCAGCTGCACCGGCTACGCCTCCAACGGCAACGACGTCGTCTACAAGATCTACCTGACCGTGGGTCAGGAGTTCACCGCGTCGCAGCAGGGTTCGCACGACTCGGCCATCTGGCTGGCGACCGACTGCGCCGATCTGCCCGGCACTTGCGTGGCCGGCGCGGACGAAACGTTCACCGGCGGCATCGAGACGATCACCTACACCGCGGACGTCGAGGGCTGGTACTACCTGATCATCGACGGTTACTCGGGCTGCAGCCTGACGACTGTTACGGTGGTCTTCCCGCCCATCGCCACCGAGAACACCAACTGGAGCAACGTCAAGGCGATGTATCGCTAAACTGCCTCGACCTGCCCGCAACCGGTCCGCATGAAGGCCCCCCTCTTCGGAGGGGGGCTATTTTTCGGTGCCGTCTCTACGGAGTTTGCAAAACGATTACGCCAGGGCTGAATCAGGATCATGGCTGGGCTGCCTGGCTGAATTCCATGACGATTTAGTATCATACACTTTTGGTATGATAAAAAATAATACGATTGTACATATTTCGGGGTTTGTGGTATTCTCGGAATCACTATTGGATCCATGGGCCCGCTCCGTTGGATGCTGAACCCACGATGCACCGCGATACCGTCGCGGTTGCCAAGGGGGGGTGATCAATGCCTCGATGGATGTCGTGAACGTACGGAGTCGAACAGACGTTTCGACGTCTGATGACTGACTCCGCGGTCGGTATGGCCAAAATGAACAACGAGAGGAAGATCAATCATGAAATGCCTGAAAACGACCATGGCTCTGTTACTCCCCTTGCTCATGCTCGGTTCAGTCGCCATCGCCGGCGAGAAGCCCGACCTCGAACACGGTCCGACGGTTTACGTCCCCCGCGTCGAAGAGGCGGGACGGGCCCTCGGGGATGACTGCTCCGACCCCATCATCATCGACAGCTTGCCGTACAGCGGCACGGGTTTTACTACCTGCGGCCACGGCAACAACTACGCCGATACCTGCCTCGGTTACTATGATGGCGGCGAGGACATCATGTTCCGCCTCGACATCGCCGAGGAGGTCACGATCGACATCATCATGGATCCGCTGGGCACTGGCTGGACCGGTATTTTGATCGACGATGAATGCCCGCCCGGAGCGGAGTGCATCGCCATCAACACCGGCTCGAGCGGCGTCCGCACAATCTCTGGCCTGGTCCTCAGTCCGGGCAGCTACTACATCATGGTCGACACTTGGCCGTCGCCCGATTGCATCCCGGAATTCAACCTGACGATCGATTTCGGCGTGCCGCCGCCGCCGCCGCCGACCAACGACCTCTGCGAAAACGCCATCGACCTCATCGAGATGGGCGAGGATCCCTTCCAGGTCGATCTCTGCCAGGCCAATAACAGCTACAACGCTGCGTCGGTGCCGCCGAGCTGCACCGGCTACGCTACCAACGGCAACGATGTCGTCTACAAGATCTACCTGTTGGCCGGTCAGGAATTCACCGCCTCGCAGCAGGGGGCGCACGACTCGGCCATCTGGCTGGCTACCGATTGCGACGATCTTGCCGGCACCTGTGTCGCCGGTGCGGACGCCACGTTGTCGGGACAGATCGAAACGATCACGTACATCGCTGACGTCGAGGGCTGGTACTACCTGATCATCGACGGTTATACCGGCTGCAGCGTGACCACCGTCTGGGTCACCTTGCCGCCCATCGCCACCGAGAACACCAACTGGAGCAGCGTCAAGGCGATGTATCGCTAAGCTGCCTCGACCTGTTCGCAACCGGTTCGCTTGAAGGCCCCCCTCTTCGGAGGGGGGCTGTTTTGTGCACAGTTGCAACGATTCCGCCAGTACTGAATCAGGGGAGCGACGTATCAGGGTGTCGCGATCAGAACAACGTCGTTTGGCACATAAGCCCGGTCGAGGCGGCCATGCCGGTGCAGCCAGCGCCGGCCGCGGCAATCCTTCATGAATAATCCGGGTTAACTGGCCCTCGCGTGCCTGCTGGCGGGCGCCGCGCCGTGGTGCTGCCGGCGATCGCGGTGCCTGGCAGGAACGACACGAAACCGCCGCCCAGCTACTCGAACAACTGCTTGACGCCGCTCCACGTCATGGCGCGGCTGGCCACGGGCATGCTCGTCAACGAAAGCGTCTGGATCTCCACGGGAACACCCAGCCAATCCTGCCACTCCACGGGACCCCAATCGATTTCTGCGAAGGGGAAAAACTCCTCGAGCATATTCAGCGGCCCCACCTCCGGGCCGAAGTGCACATATCCAGCCACTTCGCTGCGGCGCCTGCCGACGGGATCGCCCTGATCGTTCGTCGCGATTTGCCAGCCCAAGTCGATCACATAGTCCATCCGCACGGCGTCGGTGAACACGCCGGCGATGGTCGACACGGTGGCGTCGATCGCGGCGACCGTTCCGTACAGGAAGATGTCGTCGGCGAATTCGGGTAACAACTGGTGCACGAATGACGCACCGACGGTGATGTCGTTCTCTAGATAGGTCCACGTCGGGTGATTCCATTCGTCCTGCCACATTTCGATGATTTGTTCGGTCTTCACGAAGTAGCCGGGGTGAAGCAAGAGCGGCTCCCAGGCACCGTCCTGGCTCGCCGAGCCGTTGCGCGCGGCGATGCATTCGCGCAGGTCGGGGCGCGCCCGCCAGATAGCGCGCCACAGCGCCGGCAGTGCGGGCGGAGCGTCTTTGGCGTGCCTCGGCGCCCCGCCGTGCTCGCCGCGGAGCACCTGTGCCAGGCCACCGGGGATCTCGTGCGTGCCATCCAGGTGCAGGAAGGCGGAAGACGTGAAGGATAGTCCTTCATTGTACGGCGGCATTTCCGCCTCTTCGTAGGAGTAATCGAACTCCCATCGCATGCCGTTGTCGTTGGGCCAGAGCGATGCCAACGACGGCTGCGCGCTTGCCACTGGGGTCAAGGCTGTCAACGTGATCACCGCACCAACGATCGCGCACCTCACGACGGCACCTCCGTTATCAAGAGATCGATTCCAAAACAATCCGGCCGAGGATAGGAGCGGATTCGCATCGTTCCGTCACGTGACGTGACGTCATACTCAAGGAGTCTACCACCTCGGTCATTCAGTTTCAAGAAGGCCGGCGTTAACTACCTCGCATGGCCTGGATTCGAACTGCCGAGAGCGGTTTTGTGTCTCGTGCGAACAGACCGACCCGCGGCTCGACATCGATTCGCTGAACGTGCTTGTGACTCAAGCGGCGACCGTCAAGGCGTAACCGCTCGAAGGTCTTCCAGAAAATCGCCCGATGGTGTTCCCAGACGAACGTCTGCAAAGCGTCGACCACCACCTGGTCTCGGTCCAACTCAAGCAATGGAAACAGGGCCGAACGGTCTATCGCGAGCCTCGATCCCCACCCCGCATCATTCGTGAGCGATCCGGGTCAACGGTTCAGCAACAGCTTACAGCTCGCGCGGGAGTCGCCGCTCTGGAGTACAGCGAGGTAGGTGCCCGACGGTGCCGGCCGGCCGCCGCGGTCATCGCCGTGCCAGACGACCGCATGGTTGCCGGCGAGTTGGAAGCCGTCGGCCAAGGTGGCGACCAGGCGGCCGCGGACGTCGTGGATGGTCAAACGCAGCGGGCCATCGGCGGGCAACTCGTAGGCGAGGGTGACGCGCGGGTTGAAGGGGTTCGGCCATGCTCCCGTCAGCGCGGCAAGGCGCGGGGCCGCGTCCGGCGAAACCGCTGTGGCAGTACCCAGGTCCAGCAACAGCGAAAGGAAATCGTTGCCGGTGGCATAGCCGTAGCAGTAGCCGGTCACCGCGACGCCGCCTTGAGCGCTGGCGGCGATGGCGCGGGCCTCGTCGCTCTGGTTCTCGCCGTCAAACCGATGCACCCAGCGCAGGCTGCCGGTGTCGGGCGCCAGACCGATCGTCGCCACGTCCCAACCTGTGCCGGCGCCGTCGCTGAACCCGCTCGCAACGACGGTTCCATCGGCCGCGACGGTCAAGCAGGTGGCCGTGTTGTACCAGTTCGGCGGGCCGGTGTAGGTGCTGTGCCACAGCGGCGCTCCGTCGGCCGCGGAGAACTTGATCACCAGGTACTTGCTGCTCGAAACGCCCGCCATCAGCACGTCGCCGGCCTGATCCAGGACCATGGCGCGCGGGTCGTCGGCCGCGAATCCGCCGCTGTTCCAGCGCCGGCTCCACACGTCGGCGCCGTCGGCGGCGGCGTAGCGACGCAGCACGAGATCGAAACCGGTGGTGCTTTCCCACGTGCGCGTGCCCAGGATGACGTCGTCGTTGTCGGCGACGCCGACCCAGCCTCCCTGGACTTCGATGTTGTAGACCGCCCCGGGCAGATCGCGGCGCCAGATCGTGGCGCCGTCGACGGGATCCAGGACCGCGGTGACCGCATCGGCGTCGGCTGCGCTCGTACCGATCAGGCCGCAGATGACGGGCCGGCCCTGGCTGTTTACGGCGATGTCCCAGCCGATGTCGTCCAGGCCGGCGCCGCCCGCAATGTGGCGGGTCCAGGCCAGGCCGCCGTCGTACTCGCGGTACTTCTGGACGATGATGTCGTAGTTGCTGCCGGAGAACGCGCGTCCGATCAGGTAGAGATTGCCCGCCTGATCGCAAGCCGCGGCCACCGGACGCTCGTTGTACAGTGTCGAGTAGTTATTGGACCAGACCAACTGCCCGGTCTCGCCGTCCACCCGCAGGACGGCGATGTCGTCGCCCCCGCCGCCTCAGCCGTCGCAGGCGCTGAGATACCCGGCGACCAGGATATCGCCGCGGTGATCGCGGACCATGTCGGCCAGGGCCATGTTGTTGCCGTCGGACTCGTGCAGGACGTAGCTCCAGATCAGCTCGCCGCTGAGGCGATCCAGCTTGCGCACGAGGATATCGGTGACATTCGCGGTCGTGGTACGGACGCCGCCCAGGACGGGATGCCCGTCCGCGTCGAAGAGCACCGCGACGCCTTCGTCGAGCTGGTGGCCGCCGCCGTCGTAACGGTCCACCCACTGGAGGGTCGGTTCGTCGGCGGCCGTACGGTCGGGGGCCAAAATAGCGAGGGCGATCAACAAGGCCGCCGCCGCGACCGAGGTCGGCGTTCGGCTCGCCGTGATGCGCGGCGCCTTGGTCGGCGCAGGGCTCTGAATAGGGTTGCTCGGTAAGCGCATCGCGGCTCCCAGGTTGAAATGCAGTCTCCACCAGAGACCATCAGAGATCACCAGAGAATGGATAGAAAACTTCTAGTATTTTACCACAAGACGCCAGGCCGGGAAAGGGGCAACCGCGGCGGGGTCGGGTGCAATCGACTGCGATCAGCGATTCCGGGGCGTTCGGGTCAATCCCGGAGGTCATCCGCGGATGCGGGCTGGTAGCCGGCGGGCGGCGCGAAGAACTCACGCGGAACCCGGACCGTTTCCACCGATAACAGCCGCGTCTCGGAGCGGGTCTGCAAACCCCGCCGTTGGATGATGGCCGTCGTTACCACCGGTACGCCGCGGAGCTTGGCCAGCTCCGCCAGGGCTGGCTCGCCGCCCGGGATCGCCAAGAGAGCCGGCCGCGTGGCGCGATGCAGAAGCTCGAAATCCAGCGCGATGTCCTCGGTCAGCCAGAGTTCACTGGTGGTGACGACCTCTCCGATCTGTTGCTCCATCAGCCAACGGCGGCAGCGGTAGCCGTCGACGGTCGCATATTCGCCGGCATCGGTAACCTTGACCGCGACGTCCAACATGCTCTTGAGCTGCGCGAGCCGCGGATCGTCATCCGGCTCGGTGAGCGAGTCGGCGGCGATCGCCGCCAACAAGTGTTGGACCTCGTGCGTGCTTTGCGCCGTCCAGGTTCGTTCGCGGTGGTCGACATAGAGCAGGCGATCGCGCGCGGAGTCGACCAGGAAGGTGCCGTCGCGGCTGTCGCGCCGCGCCGCCGTCGATCCCAGCCAGAGCACGAGCGTGTCGGTGCCGGACGCAACGGTCCGTCCGGACGGACGCGCCGTCGTATGGGTCGTGACGGTCGTTACCTTGTGGACGGCGAGCTGATCGCCGGAGGGGGCCTTGGCGCAACCGGCGCCCACAAGCGCGCACGCTGCCAAGATCGCCAGCATCTGTCCGCTGATCCAGGGCGCCGGATGTCGTTCCACGCGGTCTCCTTGTTGCCGGGTTTGCGACGTCGAGGTCAACGGGACGATAGCGAAGAGACGCCGCGCCGACAAGGCGCCGCGCGCTCCGGTGTTCGCGCGTTGACGTCTCCGCGGTTATGTTCGTTGTTATCTGCGCGCCGTCGTGAACTCGCGCGACCTTGCCGAGTCGACCCGCCGCGCCGGGTTGTGCGCCAGGCAGCGAGGACGTCAGAGGCTCGAGCCATGAACCTGGATCAACTGCCGCGCTTGACCGATCGCCGGGTTCTCGTGACCCGCGCGCTCGATCAATCCATTCAGCTGCAGCGGATCCTGGCGTCGCTGGGCGCCGAGGTCGTGGTATGCCCGCTGGTGCGGACCGAACCGATTCCGGCAACAGCGCCGCCGCCGGACCTGATGCGGTTCGATTGGTTGGTTCTGACCAGTCCCAACGCTGTGCGCTATCTGCGCGATCGTCTGGCGGCCGGACGCAGCCCGACCGGACCGGCGGCGTGCGGAGGCGATTCCGATCTGTTGCCGCCGGGGTTGCGCCTGGCGGTGGTCGGCCCCGGCACCGCCCAGGCGGCGCGCGAGCTGCTCCGGCGTGAAGCTGCTCTCTGTCCCGCCACGGCGACCGGGGACGAACTCGCGCGGGCGCTGGGCTCGCTCGTCGGCGGTTCCGGGTTGCGCGTGCTGCGCGCGCTCCGCGTGCGCGGCGATCTGGCCGGCGAGCAGATCGAGGCGGCCATGCGGGATCGCGGGGCCGTGGTCGAGGTCTGGACCCTGTACCGGACGGTCGGTGTGGCTCCTCCGCCCGACGTCCAAAAACTGGTGCAGCAGTCGGCCGTCTCGGCGGTGACCTTCGCCTCTGGATCGGCGGTGGACGCGTTCGAGGCTGGATTTGCCGGCCATCGCCTGCATGCGAGCGCTCCGGCCGCCTGCCTGGGACCGGTCACGGCCGCGCGCGCCGCCGCGCGCGGTTGGCGTCGCGTCGCAACCGCCGCGGAACCAACCGACGCGGGCCTGGCCGCTGTCCTGGCGGAAACGCTGGGTCCTGGTTCCTCTGCGACGGAAACTCCCGCTTAATCTGCGCTGCAGACCGCCGATATCCAGGATACCGGATTGGAACCGGGCCCCCGGGCTGCGGTCCGACCGGCTGGTACGACTCCGACATCGAGGGTTCCTGGCACATGCAGAAACTCCTGACCGAAAACCTGCAGTCCATTTGCCGAGCCGTGCTCAACGCGCTGGTTGACACGGTACCGGGCGAGATCCTGGCGTGCGATCTCGTGCAGATCGATCAGCGGGAGTTTCATTTCCAGAGTGTGGCGGCAGCGCATTTCGCCGGCGGGCCGGTGCGCCGTCTCCTGCTGGGTTGCGAGGAACGTCTGGCGCAGCATTTCGCTGCGACCATGGCGCCGGCCGGCGGTGCGCCGGCAGCGGCGACGACCGGTGAAGCGGCGGGGCCGCCGGAGACGGGCGTCGGTCTAGCGTCCTTCTGCAGCGTCGTGCGCAACAACCTGCTGAACAGCAGCATCCCGTGGGCTGGCAGTCAAGACTTCCTGGTCCACGACCGCGACCAGATCCGCATCCAGTGCGATGGTGTGCGCAATTTCCTGTTCCGGGTTGCGGTGGCGGAAGGCCGTCTCGATCTGATCATCGACCTGGCGCCGCGTGTCATCGGCTGCGAATGGTTGGTGGACGTGATTTCGAACTGCGGCCGGATCAAGGTGGGCCAGGGCGAGGAATCGATCACCGATCCGGAGGTGGTCCGCCGCATCATGACGCATCTGACCGATGCCGGCGCGGACGTGCAGGTCAAGATTCCCGGTGAAAACGACCGACTCGAGCTGCTGCAGGCCACTTTCCTACCGCGATCGGACGAGGCGGCGAACGACCGCCTCGCCTTGACATGCGCGCGCCGCACGTCGCTCGAGAACGCCGACGATATCCCTGAAAAGGTGACGTTGGTGTTCATCATGCAGGACAAACTGCTCCAATGCAGCTGCCAGGTCATGGGCCACAGCCACGTATGGCTCGACGACGACCTTGCCTTGCCCATCCTTGAACTGGGCTTTCCCTCAGCGGTCACCTATGGGCAGCGTCGCGGCGCGTTCCGGTTGGAGCCGCCCGAACGGGTCTTGGGGACGGTCCAGCGCACGGGCGACGTGTCGCTGGCGTTCAAGCCGATACCGATCCGGGTGCTGGACATCAGTTATTCGGGCGCCAAACTGCTGCTCAGCAGCAATGCGATGATTTCGAGTTTCAAGGGCGGCACGACGGTGGTCTGCGTCATCGGCCTGCCCGCCGAATTCGGCGAAGTCACGCTGCAGGCCGTCGTGCGGCGGTTGAACCTGCATCTGGCCGACCAGAACTGCCGCGGGGCGTCGCTCGGAGTGGAGTTCGTCGAGCCGGACGACAGTCCCGCCCTTGAATCTGTGCATCGTTACATCAAAGATCGCCACACGGCGCGCCTATCGAAAGGCAGCGCGGAATTGAAGATCGGCTGATCCCCCAGGCTGGCCGATCACAGCGGCGCCGCGGGCGTTGAGCCCGCGGCGCTGTTTGTAGGCCATCGCGTCGTCGCGGCGGCGTGTGCTAGCGGTCGATGCGTTTGAGTTCCACCCGGCGATTCGCCTCGCGGCCCTCCCGCGTCGTGTTGGTAGCGATCGGCCGATCCGGACCATACCCCCGGGCGGTGATCCGGGCCGGGTCGATGCCTTGCCCGATCAGATACGCCCGCACGGCGTCCGCGCGTTCCTGCGACAAACGGCGGTTGATCTCGAGCGAGCCAGTGCTGTCGGTGTGGCCGCCCACTTCGATGCGCACTTCCGGCCAGGCGCGCAAACTGGCGGCCACCGGATCCAGCACGGCGAGCGATTCCGGGGTCAGCTTACTGCTGCCCAGTTCGAAGGTGACGCCGCGCAAGACGAGGTCCTCGCGGATCTCCTCCGGCTCCGGTTCCGGTTCGGGCTCCGGTTCCGGCTCGGGTTCGGGCTCGGGCTCAGGCTCGGGCTCCGGTTCGGGCTCGGGCTCGGGCAGCGGCGGCGGCGGGACGTAGACCGGGATCACAGCGGTTGTTGCGGGCGTGCCGAACCAGAAGTTCACGCCGACCAGACCCTCGATGACGGCCTTGCCGGCGTCCACCTGGTCTGCTCCCCAGAAGGCGCTCATGCCGACCATGTCGCGGTCTTGCTTCACGAGGTAGTTGTAGCGGACACCGAGGTCGAACGACCAATGCTTGCCGGCCCAGATCTCGGTGCCCAGGCCCAGGATTGCGGTCAAGTTCACGCCGTGGCCGTCGACCTCGGCGCCGTCCGTGTCGTACACGCGTAAGCCGGCGCCGTCCGGCCACAGCCCAGGGCTCTCTCCACCGCGCAGATCGCGCACGTCCCAACGCGTCACGCCGGCGCCCACGGACAGCCACGGCCGCCAGGCGCCCTCGCGATTGAGGCGATAGGTGCCGGTCAGGTTCGGTTGCCAGGTGCGTGTGAACAGGCCGGCGCCCGAGTCGAAGGTCAGGCCGGCATCTTCGCCCGGGGTGGCGACGCCGGGGCGCAGCCAGCCGTACTTGAAGCCCAGATCGAGCGACCAGCGTTCGCTCAGTCCGTAGCGCAGCTTCAGCGCGCCGAACTGGTCCACGTTGCTGTAGTCGTAGTCTCCGTGGACCTGTTTCCAGAGCCCGCCCTCCAACCCCAAGCCCCAGCGGCTCTCGACATCCGAAGCAGGTGCGCTTGCGGCGATCATGACCAGCAGCACGGTCATCAGCAGCCATCGTGAGATCATGTGCTCTTCCTCTCTTTCGGGAGAGACGATTCCCGGCCCTTCCGGGAATCCACCGTTCATAGACCGGACACCGCGCGGCGTGGAAAGTCACATGTAGTTTTCCTTGTGCGAACGTGACTTTCGGTGGTGTCATGGTGTCTGGACCTTCAGACCGGCGAGGACACCTGTTCATGGCGGACATTCCTGACGAGGATCTCGAACTGGTGCGGCGCGCGCAGGCCGTACGGAGCGATTTGCGGCCTTTCGCGGAGCTGGTGCGGCGCCACGAACAACAGGTGCTGGCGAACTGTCGCTGCATATCCGGGTCGGCCGACGACGCGCAGGATCTCGCGCAGGAGGTCTTCGTGAAAGCGTACTTCGGGTTACCGCGTTTCCGCGGCGAGGCGCGTTTCGGCGTCTGGGTGCAGCGGATCAAGGTCAACCATTGCCTGAACCATTTGCGCCGGCGGCGGCGCCGGAGCTTCGTGGATGTGGACGATCCCATCTATGTCAACGAGCCGCAGTTGCAGGTGGCGCCCACCGCCGAGGCCGCGGCGGCGGCCCGCGATCGGCGGCAACAGATCGCCGCCGCGCTTGACCGCTTGCCGGAATCGCTGCGCGTCCCGCTGGTGATGTGCGATCTCGACGAGATGTCGTACCAGGACATCGCCGACGAGCTTGGAATCGGCCTCTCCGCCATCAAGATGCGGATCAAGCGCGGGCGCGAGCAGTTCCGGCAGGTCTTCGCGCGCACCCAGGAGCAGGACGAGCAGATATGACCGCCGTCCTGACAACCGCGGACTGGATAGGAACCAAGCGCCATGGTTGAACGGCCCTTTGACGACCGTGAACCGAACGACAGCGACCTGGCCGATCTGGGTCAGCCGGTCACCGAATTGCGCGAACTGCTGACCCCGGCTGACGCCTCGTTCCTCGCGCGGATCCGCGGCAACATTCATCGCCGGCTGTTCGTCTCGGACGCGGTGGATTTCTCGTGCCGCGTTTTTTTTGCCGCCTGCCTCGATTATTTGGACCTGGTGCTGCGGTCCTTGTTGCCATCCACGCTGCCCGCCGTGCGGCCGCCCGCCAAGGAGCCCGACGACCATGGATAACAGCTTCGATCCCCTGAGCGCCGCCGGCGCCGTGTCCCGCAATCTGGTCGCGGCGGTGGCCGATCTGGCGCCGCGTTTCCTGGTAGCGGTCGTGGTGATCATCCTGGGCCTGATCGTCGCCAAGCTGGCGGAGAAGGTGATCCGGGTGTTCTGCGAGCGGCTCAAGATCGACGCGCTGCTGGAGCGGACCGGGGTGACCGGCGCCCTGCGCCGCATCGGACTGTCCGGTTCGCCGGGGCGGTTGCTAGCGCGGACCGTCTACTTCCTCTTGATCGTCCTCTTTACGCAGAGTGTCTGCCGGGCGGTCGGCCTGTCGGTGATCGCCGATGCGATCGGCTCGTTCTTCGGCTATCTGCCGAATCTGGTCGCCGCGTTCCTGGTCCTGCTTTTGGGCATGATCCTGAGCCAGTTCGTGGGCCGCACGATCACCAGGAGCGCCGAGGAATCGGGCCTCGAGTACGGCGGCTTGCTCGGCCGGGCGGTCTCGGCGCTGGTGATGTTCGTGGTGGTGATCATGGCGCTCAGCCAACTGCGTATCGACACCGCGATCATCCGCCTGGTGGTGCTGGTGCTGCTGGCGGCGGTCGCCGTGGCGATCGCCCTGAGCTTCGGACTCGGGACCCGCGACGTGACGCGCAACATCGTGGCCGGCTTCTATGTGCGGCGGCTGGTGCGCGAGGGCGAGCTGCTGGAGATCGACGGGCACGCCGGGACCGTGGTCGGCGTCACGCCCCTGCAGACCTTGCTCGAGCAGGACGGGCGTACCCTGGCCGTACCGAATCAAGTGTTCCTGGACAAGGTGTTCCGCAGTTGACAGATTCGGTGGCGGGCCTCTCTCACGCCGCTAACTTGCCTGCGGTCAGCGCCTGACCGCGCGCCGCCGCCCGTACACCGCAACCCGCAAAGGAGTCGTCGCGCATGAACGAAACCACCCAGGCCGCCGCCGACCTGGTGGCGCAAACCCCTGAGACCGTCAACCGCATGGTCGAAACCTTGGTCGAGTTCGCGTCGGTCTACGGCCTGCGCGTTGTCGGCGCCATTCTGATCCTGATCATCGGCCGTATCGTGGCCGGCCAGGCCCGGCGCGGCGTGCGCAGGCTGGGCGACGCGCGCCGCTGGGACCCCGGCCTGACGGGCTTTCTCGCGAGCCTGTTGTACTTCCTGGTCATGGCCCTGGTGCTGATCTCGATGCTGAGCAGCTTCGGCGTGCAGACAGCGTCGCTCGTAGCCGTGCTTGGCGCGGCTTCGTTCGCGATCGGCTTGGCCCTGCAAGGCAGTCTCAGCAACTTCGCATCGGGTGTGATGCTGCTGTTCTTCCGGCCGTTCAAGGTGGGCGATTACGTCGATGTGGCCGGCGAGGCCGGCACGGTCAAGAACATCGCCATCTTCACGACCACGCTCGCGACGCCCGACAACGTCCGCATCGAAGTGCCCAACAGCAAGATCTACGGCGGTATCATCAAAAATTTCGCCGGGTACGACACGCGCCGCATCGACCTGACGGTTGGCATCAGCTACAACGACGACATGGCCCGCGCCATCGAGGTGATCCGCGGCGTGATCGCCGCCGACGCGCGGGTGCTGCCGGAGCCCGCGACCACGGTCGCCGTGGCCGATCTGGGCGATTCGAGCGTGAACCTGGTGGTGCGGCCCTGGGTCAACCGCGCCGACTACTGGACGGTACGCTTCGATCTGATCCAGGGCATCAAGAACGCGCTCGATGCGGCCGGCATCGAGATCCCGTTCCCGCAGCGCGTCGTGACGATGATCGGCGCCAAGTAGAATGAATCGACACGGCGGCTCGGCATGCGGCCGAGCCAGGTTCGGCGGCCGACCGCTGGTGGGTCGCCGCCGCGCGAAAGGAGTCTCATCATGCCGAATGTGAAATACGGCTGGCTGGCTTGCCTGGTCGCCATTTGCTGTTCGATGGGCATATTTCCCGCAGCGGCCACGGCCGAGGACAGCGAGCAGGACAGTCTCGAAGCCGCGTTCAACGCCGGTCGCTGGGGCAAGCGGGCCTCGGTCGGCGTGAACCTCTTGCAGAGCTACTACACTCGCAACTGGAACGGCGGCGACAAGGGCTCGGTGGTCTGGAACGCTACGTTCGATGCGACGGCCCAGAAACAGCTCAGCCCGGACTGGCACTGGTTCAACACCGCGAACCTGGCCTTCGGCCAGAACCACCAGCAGGACCGCCGCGTCGACGGCAGCCTGTTCTGGCGGCGTCCCGACAAGTCGACCGACCAGATCAAGCTCGAGTCGCTGCTGCGCTTCACGCGCGGCGAACTCGATCCGTTCTTCAGTGTGCGCCTGTCCAGCCAGTTCCTGGACCAGACCGACCCCTTGGGCCGCAAGTTCTCCTTCAATCCGCTGGAGTTCTTCGAATCGGCCGGTATCAGCCGCATGTTCTACGAAAACGGCGATCGGCGCCTGCTGGCGCGACTCGGCTTTACCCTGCGCCAGAGCTTCCGCGACCAGTACCGCAGCGCCGAGGTCGACGCCGTGGGCCGTCCCGTCGACGACACGGTCCTCAGCGAGTCGACCACCGATGGCGGTCTCGAGCTGACGCTGAACTACGACACGCGAATTTTGCAGGAGCGGGTCGAATACCGCAGCCAATTGCGCGTCTACAAGGCGGTGTACTACAGCGGCAAGTCCGACGTCGAGGACGTCGAACGGCAGGTGTTGCTCGACGCCGGATTGAGCGGCGATCTGGCCGACTACTTCCTCGCGGCCGACATCGACTTCGAGAACAGCTTCAAGGCCAACATCACTAGGCTCCTGAACGTGCAGTTCAACTTGCGTTGGGTCTACGACAAGTACGACACCACGGTCAAACCAGTGGTCGCCGACGGCGCGATCCAGAACGCGACCGCCGTGCAGGGAGCCGTGCGCAAGAGTGGGCAGCTCCGCCAGACCATGTCGATCGGGCTCGCCTATACGTTCTAGCGGGAGTTCTGGACGGCACGGACCATTCACGAGGAACCGGCTTGCGCGGGAAGTATCCATGCGTTCTCAGCCTGCGAACGACCGGAAGCAACCTTCGCGCAGCCGGTTCCGGCAGCCCTGGCTCATGCCGGCGCTGCTGGTGGCCGTGCTCGCCGCGGCGCTTGTCGTGCGGATCCGGCTCGCTGCGCTCAATCCGTGGCCCACGGTGGACGGCGTCCACTACCTCGAGCTGGCGCGCCAGCTTGTCACCGCGGGCCGCCTGCCGTTCAGTTGTTTCCCGCCCGGCTGGCCGCTGCTGATCGGCGTGCCGCTCTTGTTCCTCGACAAGTCCGACCCCCTGGCGCTGCTGCGCGCCGCGCAGGCGGCCAACGTGGTCTGCGGCGTCGCGTTGCCGCTGCTCGGTTTCCGGCTGTTGCGGCCCGACCTCGGCCGCTGGGCGGCGTTCGCCGGCGCGGTCGTGCTGGCGTTCCTGCCGCTGAACATCATCCTGAGCAAGGTCGACTATTCGGAAATGAGCTACACTTGCGGCCTGGTGGCGGCCTGGCTCGCCTATCGCAGCCGCCGCTGGCTGGCCACGGGTCTGTTGTTCGGGTTCACCTACCTCATTCGCCCCGAGGCCCTGCTCGCGGGGGCGGGGCTGCTGCTGTTCGAGGCGGTCGTCGAACGGCGTCTACGCTGGCGCGCGATCGCGGGCCTGGCGGCGCTGGTCGTGCCCTACCTGATCTACATCCGGGTGGCGGGCGGCGCGTGGGGGATCAGCAGCAAGGACGTTGCCTTGACGTTGAGCCTCGAGGCGCATCCTGGCTGGTCGTACGCGGGCCTGGTGGCCGGCAACGCGGGCAAGCTCGCGCCCATGCTGGTAGGACTGCTCGGTGCGCCGCTGGTCGCCCTGGCCGTGGTCGGCATGGTCGCAAGGCGCGGCCGCTGGCTGCTGATGCTGGCGCCGTTCTTGCCGGTGCCGTTCATCATCAATCCGATGGACGTGCGCTTCTGGCAGCCCTACGTGCCGTTCTTCTTGTTGGCGGCCGGCCTCGGCATCGGCGCGCTTGCCGATCGCGCCGCGCGCGCGGCGCCGGCCGGGCGTCAGCGCGCGGCGGTGGTGCTGCTCGCGGTCGCGGCGATCGGCGGCGCGGGGGCGGCCGCGCTCGACGACATCCCCTGGATCGCTTACAACGCCGAAGCAACCTACGGCCTGAAGGACGCCGGCATCTGGCTGCGCGACCGCGTCGACGCGGAGACGATCATCGCCGACTACAAGCCCTACACCGCGTTCTGGGCCGGCTGCCGCTTCGTGAAGATCCCCGACGAGGACAACGCCGCGGCGATCGTATCCTGGGCCCGCAACCGCGGCGCGCAGTACCTGATCGTCAACGTCCACGTGGTCCGCACGCTGGCTCCGGGGCTGGATCCCTTGCTGCAGCGCCCGCTGCCCGCTCCCCTGGCCGGCCGTCTGATCCTCGTGCAGCTCCTGGAGTACGACCGCGTCGAGCATACGACAGCCATCTACCAGATCGAACGCGGGCCGTAATAAAGAGACGCGCCGCGTCCTTCGTCGTGCTGCCATTGCGCCGGCGCAACGGCGGGCGCGCGGGCCCGGCCTACGTGCCGCGGCCTACGGCGCGATGCGGACGAACAGCCAGCGGGTCGCGAGCGCCAGCAGCAGCGCGTAGGCGAAGCTGCGCATGGTGCCGATCATGATGTACTCGGCGTGGTTGCGTTGGTCGCGCTTGGTCAGGTCGCCGATGCGGAACACCGACTTGGCCGCGACCACGAAGCCGACCGCCTCCGGCTGTCCGATCAGCACGAATAGAAAGACCAGCGTGCGCTCGAGGCGTCCCACCGCGCGGCCGGCGCGCGGCAATCCCTCCATCAATTCTCCCGGCAGCCCGCCGGCGAAGTCTGCCATCTGATATTTGACGACCACGCCCACCAGCCACACCGTGACGACAAACCCTGCGACGAGCAGCAGTCCCGCCGCGTAGCTGCTTGCCCAGAGACCGGTCCACACATTGCGGCCGGGCAAGTTTGGCGCGAACGCGTCGATTGCCAACCAGAGACCTACCAGCGAGAGGCCGTGCAACACCTGGTCCAGGGTGAACCAGCGCAGCCGCGGCGCCAGCCGGCGCTTGAGCAGGTCGATGCTCAGGTGCAGGACGAACAAGGCGCCGGCCGCCCACGCGGCGGCGATCGTGCCGAGTAACAGCCAGGTCACGCCCGCGACCGCGGCCGCGTGGACCACCTGCCAGCGGCCGCGATGGGCCTTGCGCTCGGCCATCGCGTCGGACTGCAGGACGAAGTCGCCCAGCATATGGCCCGCGACCAGGGCCAGCAACGTCGTGGTATCCGGCATCGCCACCTCGATACAGCTTTTATGGGTTGTATTTGCTAAAACAACCTTTGAGAGTTGTTTCTATCCATGCCAAGGTCGGCTCGAGCGCCGGCCAGCCGGCCGCCGCCAGGTGCTTCTGGATGGCTTGCTGGCTAACCGGAGGCTCCCAGAGCGAGGCGATCTCGCCCTGGGATTGTCCCTGCAACGCCATGCTGACGGCTTTGGCCCGGCTCGCGGTCCACTGGCGCGCCAGGGCGTCGATCACGCCGAGCAGGTGGTCGAGGTAGGGGTCGAGATCGCCCGCGCCGGCTGCACCCAAGCCGGGGATGCGCTTGCGCAGGCGGTCGAGCCGCCGGCCTGACCGCTCGTAGGCCTCGCCGCCGCCGGAGGTCGCGGCTTGGTCCGGTAGATAGTCGACCTCGCCGAATCCGATGGCCGCGGCCGAGTGGAGCCGGCGCTTGAATTCGCGGTCGCTCAAGACCAGCAAATGACTGCGAAAGAACAACACGGCCCGCACGGCATGCTCCGCGCGACTCACCACGAACTGCCAGGCGTCGCCGCGATAGACCGAGAAGCCGCGGAGATCGGCCTGGGGCAGGGCGTAGGCCGTCTCGACGAAGCATCGTCGCAGCACGGCTTGCAGTCGGCGGGCCTGGTCGGCGGCCATCCGCGACGACGCGTTGACATCGCCGGTCACGACGGCGGCGAAGGTGAGAGCCACGGTCGCGTTCCTTTCGGCGCCGGAAGCTGGCATGATTCATCCGAGCCGGGCGCTGCGCCAATTCAACCCGATAAGGTTGTAACTGTCAATACAACCGAATTCTGTTGTCCAGCGGACGCTGGTTGGCAGACGAGCGCGGCGTGCGATATCTTCGGCGGGCCCGCCGCGCCGGGCGGCCGCCACGAGCGGCCGCCAGCGGTGACCGCCAACGGCAGCCGCCGAGAATGGCCGCCGAGAATGGCAGCCAAGAATGGCAGCCATAAGCGCCAGGCCATTGTCGCGACGAAAGGATCACCGTGACCAAGCGAGTCCCCGACGTGTTCGTGATCGTGTTCGCGCTGATCGTGCTCGCCGCCGTCTTGACCTGGGTGTTGCCGGGCGGCCGCTACGAGCGTCGCGCCGAGGTCGTCGACGGCCATGCGCGCCAACTCGTCGTACCTGGCTCCTTCGCGCAGACGGCGGCCAATCCGCAGTTCCTCGAGGTCTTCACCGCGCCGCTGCGGGGCTTCGTCAAGCTCGCCGAGATCATCGTGTTCATTTTTCTCGTGGGGGGCGCGTTCTACATCCTGAACGAGACCGGCGCCATCGCCGCCGGCACCACACGCTTGGCGCGCTCGCTCGCCGGCCGCGAGTTCCTGGTCATTCCCATCGTGATGACGCTGTTCTCGTTCTTCGGCGCGGCTTTCGGCATGTGCGAGGAGGCCATGCCGTTCGTCTTGATCTTCGTGCCGATGGCGTTGCGGCTGGGCTACGACTCGATCGTCGGCGTCTCGCTGACGTTCCTGGCGGCGGGGGTCGGCTTCGCCGGCGCTTTCCTGAATCCGTTCACCTTGCAGATTGCGCAGGGCATCGCCGGCGTGAAACCCGTTTCGGGCTGGGAGTACCGGCTGGTCGTGTGGGCGGTCTCGACCGCGCTGGTGATCACCTGGGTGATGATCTACGCCGCGCGGGTCAAACGTAATCCGCGGCTGAGTCCGATGTATGAACTGGACCGCGCGCGGCGCGAGGACCTGGAGGCGAACCGGCACCTGCACGCCGAGTTCACGCGCCGGCACGGTCTAGCGCTGCTCGTGCTGGGCGCGGCAATCGCCGCCATGATCTATGGCGTGATCGCGTTGGACTGGTATATCACGGAACTGGGCGGGCTGTTCCTGGGCATGGGTGTGGCGGCGGGGATCTGCGGCGGCATGGGGCCGAACCGCCTGGCCGCGGCGTTCATCGCCGGGGTCAAGGACATGGCCGGGGCGGCCTTGATCGTCGGCTTCGCGGGCGGGATCCTGGTAACGCTCGAGGACGGCGGGATCATGGACACGATCCTGCACGGATTGTCCTCGGCCACGGCCTCGCTGCCGCCGTTGCTCGCGGCCGACGCGATGTACGGCGTCCAGTTGGTGTTGAACTTCTTCATCCCCTCGGGTTCGACCAAGGCCGCGCTCACCATGCCGCTGATGGCGCCGCTGGCGGACTTGTCGGGCATCACCCGGCAGACCGCGGTGCTCGCCTACCAGTTCGGCGACGGCTTCACGAACATGATCATCCCCACCTCGGGCGTGACCATCGGCACGCTGGCCATGGCCCGCATCCCGTACCCCAAGTGGTTCCGCTGGAATCTGCCGCTGCAGGTGGTGTTCGTGCTGCTGTCGCTGGCGTTCCTGGTCTGGCCGGTGCTGACGGGTTGGGCATGAGGATCGGCTGAGGGATTACGCCGGCGCCGCCCGTCGATACCGCCGACCACCAGTGGTCCCGCATTGCGGAGTCTATCGATCTCGAATTACACTGGAGGAGCCCCGAGATCGAGAGGACCCCTCTATGTCCCAACATGACCCGACGCTGCCCCATGACCCGGACCGCACGGAGGCCGCCGGCGGCCTGCGGCCATCCGCTGCCGCCGCCCGCGATCTGCCCGCACAGATCGGCCGCTACCGGCCGGTGCGAATCTTGGGTCAGGGCGGTATGGGCGTTGTCTATGAGGCCGAGCAACAGGAGCCGCGCCGCCGCGTCGCGCTCAAGGTGATCCGGCCCGAACTCGCGACGGCCGATCTGCGGCGCCGCTTCGCCCACGAATCGGTCTTCCTCGCCCGCCTGCAACACCCCGGCATCGCCCAGGTCTACGAAGCCGGTACCGCCGAGACGGACGCAGGCTCGGTGCCGTTCATCGCCATGGAACTGGTAGACGGCGTGCCGCTGACGACTTGGGTCCTGCGCGCCCAACCGGACCTCGCCGCGCGCCTCGCCATGATGATCGAGCTCTGCGACGCGGTGCAGCACGCGCACCAGCGCGGCCTGATCCACCGCGACCTCAAGCCCGCGAACATCCTGGTGGGCGCCGACGGGCGCCCGCGCATCCTCGACTTCGGCGTCGCGCGCCCGGCCGACGCCGACCTGCAGACCTCGTTGGTAACGACGCACGGCGAGCTGGTGGGCACGCTGGCGTACATGAGTCCGGAGCAACTGGCCGGCGACCCCAACGACCTCGACACGCGTAGCGACGTCTACGCTATGGGCGTGATCCTCTACGAGTTGCTCGCCTGCCAGGCGCCCCTCGAGCTGGCGGGCCGGCCGCTGCCGGAGGCGCTGCGCGCGATCCGCGACGACGACCCGCGGCCGCTATCGAGCCATGATCCGCGTCTGGCGGGCGACCTCACGGTGATTGCGGCCACGGCGATGGCCAAGGACCGCGATCAGCGCTACGCCTCGGCCAACGAGTTGGCGACGGATCTGAGACGGTATCTCGACGATGAACCGATCGCCGCGCGGCCGCCTAGCACGGTCTACCTGCTGCGCAAGTTCGCACGGCGGCATCGACCGCTGGTGATCGGCGTCGTGGGCATGGCGGCCGCGCTGGTACTCGGCGTGGTCGCCAGCACGTGGCAGGCGGTGCGCGCCACGCGCGCCGAACAGCTTGCGGCCACTCGCCTGGCGGAGTCCGAGGCCGTGACCGGATTCTTGCAGGGCATGCTCGCAGCGATCCAGCCGGAGGAGGCGCAGGGCCGCGACGTCACGGTGCGCGAGGTGCTCGACCGCGCTTCGGTGGATCTCGCAGGCGGTTCGCTGGCGGACCGGCCGCAGGTCGAAGCGGCCTTGCGCAACACGCTCGGCACGACCTACCGCAGCCTGGGCGAGTTCGACGCCTCAGAACGCCAGCTCCGGCGCGGACTGGCGCTCGCCGATTCTTTGCTCGACCCGCACGACCCGTCGCGCCTGAACCTCGAGCTCGACCTGGCCCGCACGCTCAGCAGCCGTGGCGAGATCGACGAGGCCGAATCGCTGGCGCGGAGTGTGTTAGCGCGCGCGGCGCCGCGGAGCCTGCTGTCGGCGAGCGCTCTGGGCGCCCTGGCCGTCTCGCGGTACGAACGCGGCTTCTGGCAGGAGGCGGACAGCCTGCAGCTGGCGGCGCAGATGGTCTTGGCAGAGGCGGCCGGCGGCGACTCGCTCGCCCTGGCCGAGACGTTGCTGGCGCGAGCCTTCCTGGCCGAGCAATTGCGCCGTCTCGATCGCGCCCAGGCGCTGACCGGACGCGCGGTGGCGATCCTGCGCGACGCGCACGGCGACCGCGACGTGCGCATGATCAAGGCGCTGAACCGCCAGGGCGACGTGGCCCGCCTGCACGGAAACCACCAAGAGGCGCTGCGAATCTACCGCGACATCGTCGCCATCGCCGACGCCGGCTACCCGTCTGTGCACCCCGCGCGCGCCGATGCGCTGTGGCGGTTGGGCATCGGCCTCAACGCGGCGGAGGAGTTCGACGCCGCGCGGCCCTACCTGGAAGAGTGCCTGGCGATTCGGCGCGAGGTCCTCGGCCCGGCGCACCGCGACATCGCCCTGGCCCTCGGCACGCTGGCCAGCGCGCACTTGCACGCGGGCCGCCTGGACGAGGCGGAAGCTTGCTTGCAGGAGGCGCTGGCGATGCGGGAGGGGATTTTCGGCTCGTTGCACCTGTCGATCGCCTCGTCGCTGCAGGACCTCGGCGCGCTGGAGCGCAAGCGGCAGCGGCCGGCCGAGGCCGTGGCCTACTTCGAGCGGTCGCAGGCGGTGCTGGATCAGCTCCCCGACGCGGTCACCGACCTCGCGAGCCTCAACGCCTTCCTGATTGCCATGACCTGGCAGGACCAGGGCGACCACGCGGCCGCGGAGCCGCATTTCCGCCGCTCGCTGGCGGTGCTGCAGGCCGCGCATCCGGGCCCGCACGACCGCGTGGCCAAAGCGATGTCGAACTTGGCGACGAATTTCTTTCGGCTGGGCCGCAAGGAGGAGGCGGCCGCGACGCAAGGCGAGGCGCTGGCCATGGTCCGCGCGCTGGGCGTGGGCGGCAGCAACCTCTGGCTCGCGCTCGGCAACACGGCCTTCATGCTCGACGATGCCGGCAGGCACGACGAGGCCGGCCCCCTGCACGAGGAACTCATCGCCGTGGCCAGCGAGGCCTTCGGAGAGGACAAGATGCAGACCATCGACGCCCGCTCGCGCTGGTTCGACAACCTGGCGCGGCGCCGGGCCTGGACCGCAGCGAGCGAGCAGGCGCGGCTGGTCGAAGCCTGGCGACGCGAGCACCTGCCGGCGGACGACTTGCGGCGGCCTGTGGCGGGCGCGATGCTGGCCGAGGCGCTGGCAGGGCTGGGCCGGCTGGCCGAGGCGGACAGTGTCTTGACCGCGGCGGAGACCAAGGCGGAAACTCAGGCGAGCCTGACCGACCAGGCGCGCCAGCGACTACAGCGAGTGCGTGCCGAGCTGCAAACGCGGCTCGCGTCACGCTGAACGCTGGCCGCCGCCTACCGGCCGCCCAGCTCCACCACCCACTCCGCCACGTTCGGCGACGGCATCATCGAGCGCGCGCTCAGCGCCAGATTCCGCAGGCGCTGCGCGAGCGGCGCCGGCAGATCCGCTGTCATGTCGTCCAGCAGTCCTTCGTGCGCTTGCGCCAGGGCGGCGATGTCCACATAGGACCAGGTGTGGCCCGTTTCGCTGAGGTGCTTGCGAACCTCAGGCGGCAGCGCGTTCGACAGGCCGAGGGCGCCGCCGGCAAGGCAGGCATCGAGATCGGCGGCCGACTCCGCCCCGATCAGCATCATGACCGTCTGGTCGCGGCGGGCGAGCCCGTGCAGTCGGCCCTGGGGGTCCATCGGCAGGCTGTACGTGTGCAAGACGGCGCCGGCGACCTCGCGTTCGCCCGCGTTCGGCAGGAACGCCAGGGCCGGGCTGCTCAAGAGCATGCCCAGCAGGCGCTCGGCGTCGGCCGGCGATTCGGTGCGCATGAGCAGGAGCAGGGAGAGCGAGGCGGTGCCGGCGACGGCGACCTCGGTCGTCAACGACGCGGCGTCCACCAACGCGAAGCCGAGCATCGTCTCCATCATCGCCAAGGGGTCGTCCACCGGGACGGGCAGTTGCTCCTGCTGCGGAGTCGACGCCATGATATCTTGCAGCAGCTCGTTGAACATTTCCGCCTTCCGGGCGTCGACCTGCACGAGTTGCAGAAGACACGCGTAGGTGTCCGCGGGCAACTGGGCGAGCAAGCGGCTCTTGCGGTCATCATAAGTGAACAGCGGCAGCAACGGGCTGTCCGGCGCCATCGCGATGCGCATCACCACGCGGGTCAGTTCGTAATCGAAGCCGACGTATGTCGCCTGCGAGCCGTATTTCTCGACCAGCGACAACATCGCCGGCAGCGACGCGGCCGCCGGACCGCGCAGGATGGTCGGCGAGGAGCCGGGGAAATCGGGTGACGCATAGAGGCGCAGGTCGTGTTCTTGGCCGTCTTGCGCCTGGCGGTAGGCTGTTGTGCCGGCGAGGCCAGCGTCGGCGGGTTGCGCGAGGCGGGCGCGAAGCGCGGCGAGCAGATCGCCGTCATTGGTCGCGAGCAGACTGCGACCGGCCGGCAACACGCTGAGAACCTGGTCCTGGTCCTCGCCGAACGTCAGCAAGTGCACCGTTGCGCCGTCGAGGTTCCGGGTACCGGACGCCCGGCGCGCCGCCGTCGCCGCGAGGTCGGCGATCAGCGCTTCCTGGTGCGCGGTCACGCGAATGCAGAACCGGTAGTCGGCCGCGTCCGCGTTCGCAAGCGGCGGGTGCAGCGAGACGTCGACGCTCGCGAGCGAGGCCAGCAGGTTGCGCAGGTCGGCGCCGGGATCCGTCGAGACCGTCACTCCCAGGGTCTCGCTCAGTTTCTCGCGGACCTCGGCCTTGTCCAGCTCGGCGACGAGCAGGTCCCACAAGCCGTGCCGTTGCAACGAGGCTGCGAGAGCCGGCGGATTGTCGGCGCGCAACCAGAGGACCGTATCGGCTGGCAGCGCCGCCGCGTGATCGGCGGGGGTCTCGCGCGCGCAGCCGCTCAGACAGAGCGAAAACGCGCAGAGGGCGATGACGCAAACGACAAGCACACGCGTCCAGCGGCGGGTTTCCTCAGTCATGGCGGATCCTTTCGACGGCTCGGGTGCGCGCCGCTTTCCCCGCGCGGCGCCGCGGCGAGCGTAACGCCAAGACGCGCGGCCTGTCAACGACTGCGGTTGTCAGGCAAGACGGCCGTGCGCGCCGCAGGCCGGCACGGTGACGGACGGCCACACCGGCGGTTACTTGACCCGGGTCAAGCATGTCGCAAGCGTGAGTCGATCGTTGTGTTTCGTGCGCCAACGTGATATAGCGATGTCATCCTTGACGAGATGGTGATGGCAACGCCGTTTCGCATCTCTGATCGCGTAAACGACAGGAGACGTCATGGAATCATTGAAATGCCGTGACCTTGCCCCCGGCGACGTCATGCTGAAAGTCATCGACAACGCGCCGTTGAGCATCGGCATCGCGTCGCTCCAGGCCTTGAGCAATGCGGCCAAGCCGCACATCGTGCACGCCGGCGTGATGTTCGACAAGACGTACATCATCGAGGCGGCGCGGGAGGGCATTCGCGGCAATGATTTACGGGTGCAGAACAAGAACATTATGTATGTCGTGTACCGGTGCCATAAGACCAAAATGGCTCAAGGCGCCGCCAACTGCGCCAAGCTGCTGTTCGACATTCACCAGCGCCGAACGAAGCGCCACGAGATCAAGCTCGGGTCATTGCGGCATCGCTGGAAGACCGGGGGGCCGCTCTCCTACAACCTGACAGGGGCGTTGAAGTCCCTGGGCGGGGCCGGCGGCGACGCTTCGACGCCGACCGAGATGGACGACCTGCTGACGGACATCCTGGAAGGCAAGTCGCACCCCTTCTTCTGCTCGCACTTCGTGGTCTATGTCTTTCAGTTCGTGGGCGTGCAACGCAAGTTGCAGCCTGCGGAAGTCTTCCAGGACGCGGCGGCCACGGTCCATCCGTCCGCGCTCGCCGGGAAGTTGGAGGCCAATCCATATTTTGACCTGGTCGGAATCATGATGCCCGGCGTTCGGTAGCGCCGATGACGGCGCGCGTTACGGTCCGGCGCAGATCCGCGCTCGCGCAAACCGACCACTCAGCGCGCGCGCACATTAGCGAACGTGCCGCTGATACAAACGCATCTTGGTATGCTCGGTGCCGAAGACGGCCTCGAGATCATAAGACTGCTGGAACCACTCTTCCTGCACGAAGTCTTCAAGCACTGGGAAAGGCGGCTCCTTACTGATCACGTAATCGGGCTGGAATTGCTGGATGGGCCGGGAGAAATCGCGCTCGCGCACACTGGCCGTGACTTCCGGACTGACCAATCCCAGCAGATCCAGGATCGGGCCGTTCCGGTAATAGAAGCCCAACACGCCGATCTCGTTGCAGGCGACCACGGCACCGTCCGGCGCCCGCTCATTGAGCCAGGCGGCGGCTTCGGTGTGGAAGCGCCACTTGTAGTGGCGCTCGGCGCGCAGGGTGGTTCGCGCCATCCTGAAGCCGGTCAACGCGGCCCAGGCGATGCAGCACACGATGAAGCACGTACGGAGATGCCGGCTGCGTATGCGCGCGGCGATGATCTCGCCGCCCAGGGCCAGGGTGAAACCGATCCCCAAGGCGAACGGCGCGTAATACCACGGGTAAGCGGCAGGTTTGAGCACGAACCCGTAGACCAGCATGTGGCAGGCGACCCAGACGAGGGTCAGCCAGCCGAGATGGAAAGACCGCAACTGTCGCCAATGCAGCGCAACCACAGCGCCCGCCAGGCCGAACAGAACCAGAATGGCGTCCTTGAGCGAAGCGTGGAATGGCCAGAGCTTGGTCGACATCTTCAAGAAGATGAGTCCCTCGCCCCACGCCCCGCTGCTCGCCTGATGGAATTTGGCAGCAACGGTTTGAGGCATCAGCGTGCCGAAGTACCATTGGCTGAACAACAGCCACGACCCCACGATCGCCAAGAACGCGAGCATGCTTCGTTTCCGAGGCGGACGCCTTCTGAATACCAGGGAATCGGCAAGCAACAACACGGGGACGCAGGCCAGGTCCGGACGCGCCAGGACAGCCAACGCGCTCAGGACGGCGGCCCATGTCAGGCGGCCTTTCCCGTACTCCCTGATCGCAGCCAACCCCAGGGCGATGGCGGGTAGAATATCCATGCCCACGCCGCTCCAGAACGGAGGCAAGGCAAGTAAAATCAGGGGAATGAGCCAGGCGCCGTACAGCAACCGAGCCTGGCGAAACAAGTCGGCGGCGATCAGCGCCATCGCCGCCATCGATACTGCGCTGATCAGGCTCCCGAGAAACGGCAGGACGGAGATGGGCAGCCCGATCAACAGCCGACGGCAACCTGCCAAGATGAGCGTGTATAGCGGCGACGTCGTGCCGAGAACGCGTTCTCCCTGGTTGAAAACGTATCCACGTCCGGCAGCGATATTGTCGGCGTAGCGGTAGAAGATGAAGGCATCGTCCGTAACGACATTCGTATATGCCCATGCCTGGACGCCGAGCACGGCCCAGAACAGCAGCCAGCTAATCTTCTGCAATCGATTGGATTGTTGGGACATCAGCTTCCTCGGAGATCGCGGTCAGCACTCCACAGACCGGACATCGCGGAACCGCCTCGAGGCCATCAGCGGGCCATTCCACCGAGTGATCAGGGGCGATATCGGGTGTCATGGACGTGCGTCTCCTTGTGTCTTGGCCGCGAAGGTCGAGTTGGATGCCTATCGACCTTCTACGACCCGCGCCACGTTGCCGCCGCAGGTCACGCAGCGCCCGCTCAGGACGAGTTCGCCGCGCCTTACTCGGCCTTCGAGAAGCTCCATCGCGCAGGAGCCACGGCAGTTCGAGCACCACACGTTGTTCAGGATCCGAATTTG
>Ga0334886_1000376_pt1 | contig 71822 bp, 66 predicted proteins | sample GraSluR1_MG_9_FD_207232 | JGI IMG/M metagenome (GOLD analysis project Ga0334886, IMG submission 207232) | Sludge microbial communities from methane-producing bioreactor in Wageningen University, Netherlands - Granular Sludge_27_06-R1 | ecosystem: Engineered > Bioreactor > Anaerobic >... | reverse complement strand
CGCCGCCACGCATACGTGCGAGAATCGCCCCGAAAGGGCAGCCTGCGTGGAACTAGCCCTCTTTCGGCTTGGGCATGACCTCTTCGATCACATCCATGTCCATGCGGCGTCCCTCGGCCACCAACTGGCGGTACTTGAGGAAGTGGATGGTGTCCTTGCCCGTGATCTTGCGCGTGGAGAAGGCGTGGAAGCCCAAGAAGGCATCGAGCATCATGTTCTGGCCCAGCCACTGGCGCATGAGGACTTTCGCCTGATCCCAGAAGAAACGCTTCTTCATGCGCATGGAGTCGATCGACATCTGGACGCAGCCCTCGAACAGGTTGGCCAGAGTCCACACTATCTTGTTGACCTCAGCGTCCAGCATGGCGAAATCGTATTCGCACTGAGCCATGAGCTCGCGGGCAGCCTTGGCCTCGGCGCCGGTCTTCATGTCGCCGTATACGATCTCGCCGTCCTTCACGTACGCGTCGGTAAACACAAGGGGATTGCGGATGAATTCGCCATCCTTCTTGAGCACCGGAGCCACCTTGGAGACGAGGTTCTTGGCCCTCATCTTGTAGGCCGACCACAGCTCGCACATGAAGCCGCTCCACATGGCGTCCTCGATGGAGAGGAAGCTGGGAAGGAAGTCGGTGGCACCACCCACCGCAGCAGACCCGTGCTTGGGACCGGCCTGTCCGAACACGGCGGTATCAGCGGCCACTGCCAGGTCCGCAGCCATGCCGATCTCCTGGCCACCGGCCACCCTCATGCCGTTCACCCTGCAGATAACCGGCTTCTTGCAGTTGAGGATGGCATCGACCATGCCGTTGAACAGATCCATGTATTCCGCATACTCCGTGGGCCTGCGGGAGTAGTACTCGGAGTATTCGACGGTGTTGCCGCCGGTGCAGAAAGCTGCGGTGCCGGCCCCGGTGAACACCACCGCCACCACACTGCGGTCGGTGGAGGCATTCCAGAAACCCGCGATGACGCCCTTCACCATGTCGGTGGTATAGCTGTTGTACTGAGCGGGGTTGTTGAGAATGATCCAGGAGACATAGAGGCCCGGGACCTCATTGCCTTCCGGGTCGGTGAGAGGCCGCTTCTCGTATACGACGCAGGGGGCATCGTCCCAGGTACCCCAGTAGTGCTCTCCCTTGAAGAGAGCGTGGTTCTTGATCTCATCGTCCCTTGGCAACCAATCGAGGCTCATATCGCTCCTTTTCCTCTGGAACCGCGACTACACGCCGGGCCGCGGTGCCTACCCGCCCGGCACCAACTAGACTCCGGCCTGGGAAGCCGGCTCAATCGCCAAAACCGCCCAGGCCGTGCCGGCCCCTCATCTGGGGCCACGACAGCATCTTAGATGTACTGCCCGCCGTCGACCTTGATCACCTCACCGGTGATGTGGCGGCCGCACTCAGAGGCGAGGAAGGACACCAACCAGGCGATGTCTTCCGGCAACCCGGCACGCTTCACCGCCGATTCTTCCACCGCTGCATCGCGGAACTCCGCCGGCATGCTCTCGCCCATCTCGGTGAGAATGAAGCCCGGAGCCACCGAGTTGCAGGTGACGCCGAACTTACCCAACTCCTTGGCTGCCGCCTTCGTCATGCCGATGGCGCCCGCCTTGGCCGCGGAGTAGTTGGTCTGGCCGAACTTACCCCGGATACCGTTGATGGACGTCACGGAGATGAAGCGACCGTACTGCTGCTCCTTGAAGTAGGGGGCGCAGGCCCGCAGGTAGTTCCAGGTGCCCTTCAGGTCGACTCCGATGACCCGGTCGAACTGCTCCTCGCTCATCTTCCAGATGACGCCATCCCAATTCATGCCGGCGTTGCACACCAGGATGTGCGGGCCACCAAGCTCCTCGGCCACGCGCGCCACCATCTTCTCGGCGTCGTCAAGGCTGGAGACGTCGGCCTGTACGGCTATCGCCTTGCGGCCCATGGCCGTAAGCTCCTCGATGAGCTTCGCAGCTTCATCGACGCTCTTGCGATAGTTGAGAGCTATGTCGGCCCCCTGCCGCGCGAGGCACTTGACCATCTCGGCACCGATACCGCGTGTACCACCGGTGATGATCGCGGTCTTGCCGGTCAGATCGATGATGTTTTCGGGCATGATTCCCTCCGTGAATGGGTGTTCCTGACCAGAAGAAACACTCAGCTGAGAATGTACGCTCGACTCTCCCGCAACACCGCTCGCGGGACCTCAAGCGAGCGTATCGTACCATATGCCGACGATTCTTCGGTATGCTGGGCCAGCGAGGCATGTACTCAGGGAGCGCACAAGCATCAGCATCCCACCGATCATCAGAAGACCCGCATACCTCTTGGGGTGCCTGCTCGGGCTGTTCTTGATCGCCGGCCTCCCCGAGGTGTTCTATGTGCAGGGAGGGGTGCTTCACGTCGACCCTCTCGCACTGCCCCGTTCTATCGCTGGATATGTTCACGGACTCTTCACCGGCGAGAGCTTCACGTACGGAGCGCACTGGGCCTCCCGCTCATTCATCGACACACTGAGGTATACCCTCCCAACCTCGCTTCGGTATTCGAGTATCGCTCTCACCATATCCCTCTTGCTCGGACTGTCTTTCGGTGTGCTGCTCGGAGCCAGGCGCCGCGAAGCAGCACAGGATCTCTTGGGCGGTGTGGGAGTACTCCCGGACTTCGTGCTCGCCCTCCTTCTGCAGATCGCTGTGGTGGCCATCTTCAAGGAGACCGGCCTCAGACTCGCTCGAACGGCATCCATCAGCGTGGAAGAACAAGCCGTACTGCTGCCGCTCATCGTGCTCTCGGTGCTTCCCACCGTGTACCTCATGCGTGACGTCTCGCACCGGGTCTTCGAGGTGTCTACCAAGGAATACGTTCTCGTTGCCCGGGCTCAGGGGCTCAGCACGGCTCGCACGACGTGGCGCCACGTCCTTCCCCACGCCTTGGTACACGTCCGCGCCAATGCCACCAAGCTGGCCGCCCTCATGCTGGGGAACCTTTTCATCGTGGAGTACCTTTTCAACCTGCGGGGCGTCACCCGCCTGTTGTTCGCGTGGGCAGGAAGTCGGTACTACGAGTTCGCCTTGGTCTTCAACAGCTTGGTGGTCACGATAGGGCTGTTCTTCATTCTGGTAATCGCCATGCGCCTACTCCTGTCTGCGATCCAGGAAGCCGCCGCGAGGTTGTAGGCAGGTGACCCCAATCCCGAAGACAGCCAATGTCTCCCCATCCACACAGCGAAACCTGCGCCGGCGCCCCCTCCCTCTCAAGTTGATCGTCGGCGCGATACTCTGCTCTTTTCTCCTCTTCATCGCCGTGATCGGCCCCCGCCTAGCTCCCTACCCACGAGATTGGTCAGAGAAGATTGCCTATGAGATGACTGAAGAAGGGCCGGTGGCCGTTTACCCACCCCGGCCGCCCTCGACCGCTCACTGGCTCGGAACCGACCGTTGGGGCTACGATATCTTCTCCCTCATCTTGTACGGTGCCCCCTGGACCATCTTCACCGCTCTTGCTGTTGCGTGTGCCCGGGTATTCGTTGGCGCATGCCTTGGCCTCGTCCGAGGTACCCGGGCGGGCGAAGCACCTTCGTTGCGAAACACCGGCCCTCTCGGTGCTCTGCCCCACTTTCTCGTAGTCTTCTTCGTCATGGCCGGCATCAACACGGCCTCTCCTCTTCACCCCTGGCAATTGGTCCTCATCCAAGGCCTGCTCATGACTGCAGTGGGCGTACCCGCAATTGCGTCATCTCTCTCCGAGAAGGTCTACACCCACAAGCGGGCGCAGTTCGTGGAAGCAGCTGAGTCGCTGGGGGCGGGCCGCGTCAGAGTGGGAATCCGCCATATTGTCCCCATGCTTAGGGAGGACCTCATGTTGCTCGTCCTCACCGAGGTCATCCTTGTGCTCACCCTCTTGGGCCAGCTCGGTATCTTCAACCTGTTCCTCGGTGGCACGAAGTTGGGGCTCGATCCCCCAGCCTACTACTCGATCACCAACGAATGGGCCGGGCTCATCGGACAGTCACGAGCTTCGCTGCAGGTGAACCAGTGGACGGTGCTCGCCCCGCTCGGCGCGTTCGTGTCCGCCGTCATCTCGCTCTATGTGCTGCTCAGGGGGCTGGAGCAGTGGACCCGGGAGGGCCTGGCGAGGCATTCGTACCTCTCTCGATGAGCTGGGCCCTCATGCCGGCCACTCGTCGGCCATAACCGGAGCCTGACAACCGCAGCGAGGCACGCCGCCATGTCCCACCCGCACGAGTGCAGCTAGCGTCTGCGGATCTTCTCCTCGAACGTGGGCAAATCGACGACCACCCTCTCGTGTGTGCCCCGGCCCACGATACCTCCGTCATCGACGGCAGACACGCTGAAGATGAGCCGCCTGCCCTCCACCTCCGTGACTGTGGCCGTAGCCGTGACGGTGAGACCCACCCGGGAGGGGGCGAGATGAGTGATATCGACATGGCTCCCCACCGTGGATTGGCCCGGTTGCAGATCATCGGCCACTGCGCGCATGGCCGCCGCTTCCATGAGCGCTATCATCGCCGGCGTGGCCAGACTGTGCACGGAGCCGGTGCCGAGAGCAAGGGCCGTCACATCCTCGACCACGACTGTGCTTACGCTGCCCGACAGGCCCGGTTCAAGCGCCATTTTGGCATCCTCCCCGGCCGCGCACTGTTGTAGGCGCCGCCGCCCTCGCACCCACCTTGTTCACCGCCACCTCGCCTACCCCTCCCGCCGATCTATCACCCTGCGGGTGCGGTCGACCAGTTTCGGAATGCTGCGCGGTTCCACCAGTCTTACCTGCACCCGCACCCCAAGTTCCCGGTGAAGCCTCTCCTCCACCAGGCGCTTGAACTCCACCAACTTGCGCATTTCATCGGGGAAGAACGTGGGCTTCATCTCGATCTGCACTTCGACCGAGTCGAGAGCTCCGCGCCGGTCGACGATGATCTGGAAGTTGGGCTCGAGCCCTTCAATTGTCTCGAGCACCCTCTCCACCTGCCAAGGATAAACGTTCACTCCCCTGATGACCAACATGTCGTCAGTACGCGAGTACACCTTGGTGTGACGGGCGAAGGTACGCCCGCACCGACAGGGCTCGAGATTCACCGCTGCCACATCGCCCGTCCGATACCGTACCACGGGGACGGCTTCCTTGGTGAGCGAGGTGAACACGAGTTCACCTTCCTTGCCCTCGGGCACCCGCTCTCCCGTTTCCGGATCGATGACCTCCACGATGAAGTGATCCTCGTTGATATGCAGGCCGTCCTTCAGGCTGCACTCGCCCGAGATGCCGGGGCCGATGACCTGCGACAGCCCGTAATTGTCGGTGGCGCTGATACCCATGACGGTCTCGATCTCGCCGCGCACGCGATTGGTCCACGGTTCCGCCCCGAACAGGCCCGCCCGCAGGCTCATCTCCCCGAAACCGTAGCCCAGCTCGCCGGCGATCCGGGCCAGATGGAGCGCATAGCTCGGCGCCGACACCAAGAGAGTGGTGTGGTAATCGCGCATGATCCGCAGTTGGCGGCGCGTGTTCCCGGTGGACGCCGGAATGACCGTCACTCCCACTCGTTCCAGTCCGGCCTGCAAACCGAAGGCCCCGGTGGGCAGACCGTAGCCAAAGGTGATCTGGGCGACGTCATGCGATTGGGCCCCACCAGCGACAACCACCCGGGCACAGAGTTCCGCCCAGGTGTTCAGATCCCCCCGCGTGTAGCCCACCACGGCCGGCCAGTTGGTGGTGCCCGAGGAGGTGTGCACACGCACGACCCGCTCCAGCGGAACGGCGAAGAGCCCGTAGGGATAGGCTCTGCGGAAATCATCCTGGCTCATGAAGGGCAGCTTGGTGAGGTCTTCGAGGGAACGCACGTCACCAGGGCGTACGCCCGCTTCCTCCCAAAGGGAACGGTAGAAGGGCACGTTCTCATGCGCCCAGCGCAGAGTGGTCTGCAGACGCGAGAATTGGAGCTCCTCGAGCTCTCCCCTTCCCATGGTCTCGTATTCCGGATTCCAGATGGCGTCCATAGTCCTCGCAATCCCCGATGGGGGGTCCGCCCGCCCCAGCCGCACAGCACCCACTCACGCGCCGGTGGAGACTCGGATCGGGCGCACCGTTATACGGCCGATTACTCCGGAGTGGTGCTCATGACCTTCCTACCCGGTTTCTGCCCGAAGTAGATCACCTGCACCTCCGGATTCTTCAAGAGAGAGGCGGCTGAGTCCTCGAGTACCACACTGCCCCGCTCCATCACCAGGCCTCGATGGGCCAGGCTGAGTGCGATGCGGGCATCCTGCTCCACCAGGATCATGGTGAGACCACCCTCGCTGAGGCGGCGAAGTGTGGTGAATATCTCCTTGACCAAGAGGGGAGCCAGGCCCATGGAGGGTTCGTCGAGCAGGAGCACCCGCGGCTCGGCCATGAGCGCCCTGCCCACCGCCAGCATCTGTTGCTCGCCGCCCGAAAGCGTCCCCGCTTCCTGACGGCGACGCTCCTCAAGGCGCGGAAACAGTGAGAAGACTTCCGCCAACTTGTACGCGTACGTCTTTCCTCCCCGGTGGCGCCCGCGCCGCGCATACGCCCCGAGTTCCAAGTTCTCCTCCACCGTGAGAGGCCCGAACAGTTGCCTGCCCTCGGGAACCTGGATCACTCCCCGCTCCACGATCTGCTCCACCGAGAGGGAGTCCAGGGCCTCCCCTGCCAAGCTGATGCCCCCTCCCCACAGCGGGATCAACCCCGATACCGCCTTGAGCAGTGTACTCTTGCCCGACCCGTTCACTCCGATGATGGTGACCACCTCGCCCTGAGCGATGGTGAGGTCGATGCCATGGAGCACCTCGATCGCCCCGTAGCCCGTACGAACCGCCTCCAGGCTCAGCATGCCCCGATCATCGGCCACGCTCAGATCTCCTCTCCTAGATAGGCACGGATGACATCTTCATTGCTCTGGATCATGAGTGGTGGCCCCTCGGCGATCTTCCGCCCGTAATCCAACACCACCACTTCGTCGGATATGTCCATGACGAAGCCCATGTCGTGCTCCACCAAAAGTACGGTGATGCCGTCGTCGCGCATCTTGCGGACGTAGGTGCTCAAACGGGCGGTCTCCTCTTCGTTCAGGCCCGCGGCAGGCTCGTCGAGCAGCAGGAGGTCTGGTTCGGTGGCGAGGGCCCGCGCGATCTCGAGCAGGTGCCGCTCGCCCACGGGAAGATTGCCGGCCAGCTCCGCCGCTTTGTCGGCGAGGCTCACCCGGCGCAGCGCTCTCGCCGCCGCTTCCTCGGTCTGGCGCTCCTCGCGGCTGTGCCGCGGCAGACGAAGCACACCGGTGACCACACCCGACGTGGTCTTCGCGTAGCGGCCCACCATGACGTTCTCGAGCACCGAGAGGTCGTCGAACAGGCGCGAGTGTTGGAAGGTGCGGCCCACACCCAGACGCGACACCGCATGCGCCGGACGGCCCACCAGATCGTGGGCTCGGAAGGAGATGGATCCCTCGCTTGGTTTGTCCGCCCCCGCGATGAGATTGAACATGGTGCTCTTGCCGGCTCCATTCGGGCCGATGAGGGCCTTGATCTGCTGTTCGTGAACGGAGAAGGTCACGTCCTTCAACGCTTCCAGGCCGCCGAAACGCTTCGTCACGTGTTCCACTTTGAGAACCGGCACGATCAGCCCCCTCTCTTGCGGCCGCCGTCCGGCGGAGTACTCGGAGCGCCGCCTCCCCGCCGCAATCGCTTACGTAGACCGTCGAGCCAACCGAAGCGGATGGGAGTGAAGATCATGAGTAGTATCAACATGAGGCCGAAGACCAGATTGACCGCATCTTCGTTGAACCGCTTCACGACCTCGGGCAGGATCACCACCACCATGGTACCCCAGAGAGCCCCCCACACTGAGCGGAATCCTCCCACCACCACGCTCGTCACCAAAATGATTGAGAAGGTGATGGAGAACTGGTCGGGGCTCACAAACTGGATGTAGTGCGCGTCGAAACTGCCGGCGATGCTGGCGAGCACGGCAGAGAGGGCGAAGACCTGTACCTTTCGATAGGACGTGTTGACACCCAAAGATTCGGCGGCGATCTCGGAGCGCCGGAGCGCCCGGAGCGAGCGCCCCACCCGGGAAGAGGTGAGGTTCTGCGCGAGCAGGAACACCACCAAAGCCACTCCCCACACCAGGAAGTGATAGGCCTTGGGCTCGGAGAAGTCCAGCCCGCCGATAGTGAGAGGCGGAACACCCGTGATGCCATCGGTGCCGTTGGTGAGACCCTTGAGTTGGATCATGAGGATGAGCACAATCTCACCGAATCCCAGGGTCGCCATCGCCAGGTAGTGGCCCTTCAGGCGGAGGGTGGGGATACCAATGACGACCGCCACCGCCGCAGAGAGGGCGGCGGCCACCACCATGGCCACCCAGGGGTTGAACCCCGCCTTCGTGACCAGGATGGCCGACCCATAGGCTCCGAGACCCACGAAGGCAGCATGACCAAGTGATATCTGGCCGGCTTGGGCCATCAGGAGGTTGAGCCCTATGACAACGATGAATCGCGTGGCCATGAAGGCCAGTATCGACAAGTAATAGATGTCGCTTACGAACAGGGGCAGGCAGAGGACCACCACGGCGAGCACCACAAAACCGGCGTTGCGGCGCGCGAAAGCCCGCCCCGGCGTGCCTCCCGAACCACCGGAGACGTGACCCCTTCCTGGGGCACCCGGCACAGCAGGGGGTGAGCCCGTCCCGCCGGCCGCCCCATCGCCCATCCTACCGGCGGATGAAGCCGATGTCAGCTCGGGAGCTTCAGGGCCGCGATGTGTCATTCCTTCTCTACCACCCTTGCCCCGAACAGGCCCTGTGGACGCACGAACAGCACCAGAAGAAGGATGATGAACGCCACGGCATCTTTGTAGCCGGAAGAGATGACGCCGACGGAGAGCCCCTCCAGGATCCCAAGTGCGAAACCTCCGATGACCGCGCCCATGGGGTTGCCGAGGCCGCCGAGCGCAGCCGCCGCAAAACCTTTCAGGCCGATGAGGGCGCCGGAGCTGTAGCTCATGAAGCTGATGGGGGTGATCATCACCCCCCCGGCCGCGGAGATGACGCCACTCACAATGAAGCTCAGAAGTACCACTCTCGAATATGAGACCCCCATGAGACGGGCCGCCTGTGGATTGATGGAGCAGGCCCGCACCGCCTTACCGGTGAGCGTCCGCCGGTAGAAGAGCTGCAGCACCAACACGATGACCAGCGTGAGGCCCACCACCCACACTGTCTGGGGAAGCAGGCTGGCTCCCGCCACCCGAAGCGGGGTATCACCCGAGAATGGTTCCAGGGGCAGCGCTTCGCGCCCCCATATCATCATGGCTGCCGTGCGGAGCGCGAGCGACGCCCCCACGGTGGCTATCACCTGCGCAAGTACACCCTTCGGAAGGAGGGGACGAATGGCCACTTGTTGCAGAAGAGCGGCAAGCAACGCCACGGCCGCCACCGCGACCAGGAAGGCCACGGGGAGGGGCAACCCCAGGGCCACCATGGCCACGGCCATCAGGCCCCCCAGCATCACGAACTCGCCTTGGGCCAGGTTGATGAGACCGGTGGCATTGTAGATCAGCGTGAAACCAAGGGCGGTCAGCGCATAGATGCTGCCGCTGGTGATACCGCTGAAGATGTACTGGATGAACTGCTCGAAGCTCACGTGCCGAAACGCCTCTTCCCTCTACCTCGTGTGACCGGTTCCTTGCCTGGGCCCACACCGGCTTGGGCGACATCTCCGGGGGGCGAAGCCGCCGGCCTGCGGCTTCGCCCCCAACCCCTCTCGGGGCACGAAAAACCCAAGGAAGCCTATCGCACTCCGGTGCTACTTCGCCAGGACCCAGCGGCCGTTTTCTATCCTGACCATGATCAGATCCTCAACAGAAAGGCCATCGTGATCGTCGGTTGAGTAGTTGAAGATACCGTCGGCGCCCGCAAAGTCGGTGATGCCGTTCAGTGCGTCACGAATAGCGGCGGCCTCGGTGCTACCCGCCGTCTCTATCGCTTCGACCAGCAACATGACCGCATCCCAGCCGTGAGCGGCGAAGTGATTGGGCGCTTCACCGAAGGACTCCGTGTAGTCGGCGACGAAGGTCTCGATGAGCGCCTTCTGCCTGGCGTCGGTGATGGACTCGGGGAAGAGGATCTTCGTGGAGGGGAACACGACCCCCTCAGCCGAGTCGCCGGCCAGTTCGATGAACTTGAGGTTCGCGATACCGTGACTGCCCACATAGGGTACATCCCAGGCAAGCTGCTTCAGGTTCTTGGCGGCGACCGCCGGGCCCGGATTGGTGCCCCACACCACGAGCACCTCGGCATCGCTGCCTTTAAGCTTGGTCAGCTGGGCGGTCAGATCAGTCTCCTCCGTCTTATACGACTCCTTGGCCACGATCTCCAGACCGAGCCCGGGGCCACTTGCCTCGATCTCGGCCAGGCCGGATGAACCGAAGGCGTTCTCGTCGTAGAGGACGACCATCTTGCTGGCTCCGAGTTCTTCGGCGATGTACTCGAGAGCCCTGTTCACCGCCAAGTCGTCTTTCGGGGCCACCCGGAACATCCATTCGTTGGGCGCCTCATCGGTGATGGCGTTCGAAGCCGCCATGGCGATCTGCGGAACACCCGCCTTGGCCGTGATCGGCTTGACGGCCAGCGTGGTGGCCGAAGCGCTCGCGGCGATGATGGCGACGGCTTTGTCCTGCTGCAGCAGGCGGTTGGCCGCGGTAACCGCTTCCTTGGCGTTGCTCTGGTCGTCCAGAATCACAATCTTCAAGGGACGGCCGAGCACGCCGCCCGCCTCGTTGATCTGTCGCTCGAGCAACTGCATGGTGTTACGCTCAGGTTCGCCGAGCGGCGATGCAGGCCCCGACGTGGAGACGATAGCACCGATCACGATGGGGTCGCCGACGGGTCCTTCGCCCGACCCACCGGGGCTCGTAGCGGTCGTGTCCCCGCCCCCCTTGCCGTCCCCACAACCCGCCGCCATGATGCACAGACCGGCCACGAGCAGGAGACACAGCACGAGTGCACCGCCGCTCCGCGCAATCCTCCACCCGCTTCTCACATTCGTCTTCCTCACAGTGCTCATGTCGTATTCGATCCTTTCCGTTCTACTGTGGCTCAGCCATGCTCCAACCGACTCTGCAAGGTCACCTATACCGGTGGCGCATGTCAGAACAGAAGGAGCGCACGGCTCAGCGCAATGCCGTCAGAGGGTGATGTTTGGGGATCTCGAAGTCTTGTCGTGGCGGCCTGCCGCCTCTCTGGTCGCCGCCCGGCGTTCTCTTGCCGGTTCTTACGGCTGTTACATAAGACTATTCGAGATGATGTCTACTACTCATGTCTGCCTCCGTAAGGGAGGCATAGTCGTAATAGTAGAGAATCTCTTCCAGAGCGCCTACGTCATCCGTGTCGAGGATGGTGGACTCGCGGGCTCCGAGGTAGAAGTTGGTGATGTTGATGCCGGCGTCGGCCAAGATCTTCGCCAACCGGGCGACGGAGCCCGGCTCGTCGGGAAGGCGCACGCACACCACGTCGCGCAGAGTAACCGTGAGACCGGCCTCACGGAGGAGATCGGCGGCCAGATCGGGGTGGTCCACCATGAGCCGCAGAATACCGAACTCTCCCTGATCGGACACGGAGAGACCAAAGACATTGATTGCGCGCTCGGCGAGAATGCCAGTCACCTCAGCCACACGTCCCGCTCTGTTCTCGACGAAGACCGAAACCTGTCGAACACTCACACGCCCGCCCGTCTGCTGAACTCAAGGCTGCCGCCTGCATCTGCGAAAGCCACCTCCATATAAGCGGGCATTCTAGCGGACATGTTCCCGAAACGCCAGGCCAGCGTTTCCATGGACGCCCTCGTGCGCCCAGCTAGCCGTTGGAAGAGGCGCGGGCTCCCCGCCACAAGACCCAGGCCCCCATGACTATGAGGAGCGCAGGCCAGACGATGCGCATGAACAGGCTGTCGCTCAAGCCAATTATCAGCTCGAAGAACACACCCAGTACGAGGAAGATGATCACCCCCACCTTGGCGACCACGGGACCAGCGGCCAACAATCCCGGCACCTCACCGACCCGACCCCACACGTAAAGGCCGAGACCGACTGCACCCGGAGATAGCAGGGCCCATGCGTACGCCCACGTGGACCACTCGCCGGTGAGGTTCTGAAGGAACAGCAGCACCCCGGTCGAGGTGATGATGCTGCCCGGAAGAGCCAGGAAGGCGAATGATCTTCCCCACAGGGCCATCCCGGCGAAGAACAACAGCCCGGGTATGACCACAAAGAGCGGCCACCAGATGGCGGCCACGCTCCCACCGGCCAACGTGGTCACCAAGAAGACGATGCCCAGTACGATGACGGCCACACCAACCCATAGGCTGAATACCCTTACCTGCGCATCGCGTTCCATTCACCGGCCTCCCTCACACTCGCGACCCTCCACGCCTCCCGCGTACACCTTGCACCTTCGTTCTCCAACCGGTGGCACCACTGCTATTATGCTGAATCTCCGGCACATGCGAAAGCACATCCGCACAGGGTGGTGGAACGAAGAACCATGCCCGGCCTGAGCATCGACAACATCCAGCGCGAGATCGCCCGGCGCGCCAACACCGCCCAGGCCGACAGGTTGAGGGCGTCCGGATACGTCTCTCTCCCCACGGCCGGCCTCGCCTTGGACGAGGTGTGGTCCATCGCCGTGCGTGTGCGCCACGACCATGCCACCGCCCTCACCCTCTGGGAGTTGGGCGGTCGTGAGAACCGCTTGCTTGCCTGCTTCGTAGAGGAGTCGGTGAAGATCACGGCCGAACAGATGGAAGCCTGGGCGGCGGATTTCGATTCGCTGGAGATCACCGAGCAGTGTTGCCTGCACGCGTTTGCCCGAGCGCCCGCCGCCCGCACAAAGGCGGTAGAGTGGAGCGAACGCAGTGAGCCCTTCGTGCGGCAGGCCGGCTTCTTGCTCATGGCCCGCCTGGGTGTGTGGGAGGAAGGCCACCCCGACGCCCGCTTCAAAGGCTACTTCAGCCCTCTGCCCCGGGAGGTGCACCTCGCCCCCCGGCCGGACACCTGGTGGCGGCGTGCCGCCCGTTGGTTCATGCGCCGGCTCTCCGGCCCCAACAGGCGGCGGGCCTGGGACGCCATTGAAGACGCCCGCGAAGTCGCGAATCTGCGGGCACAGGATCTGAACCTGGGTGACCCCCTCGATGAGAGGAGAGACGGCCGGAGCCCCTCGTAGACGGGCAAGACCCACCCGGCGGGCCCCGATCCCGAGTACGGAACCAGTCGGCTACCGCGTTTCGCTCACCCGGTGAAGAGATCGGTGAACTGGAAGGTGGTACCGTCGAAGAGCCCTTCGTCGCTTATCTTGAGTTCCGGTATGACGAGGAGGGCCATGAACGACAGGGTCATGAAGGGTGCCTTGAGTCTGCTCCCCATTCGCTTGGCCGCTTGGTCGAGCACATCGTATGCCTCGGCCACGTCGAAGCCGTCGGAGATGCTCATGAGACCGGCGACCGGAAGGGCCAGCAAGAACTGCTCCTCCCCCGCCGCCGCCGCCAAACCACCCTCCGTCTCCACCAGCATGTTGACCGCTCGGGCCATGTCGTCATCATTGGTCCCCACCACCACGATGTTGTGTGAATCGTGCGCTACGGTGGAGGCGATGGCTCCCGCCTGGAGGCCCATGTTGCGGATGAAACCCACGGCGGCCGGAGCCTTCTCATAGCGGTTGATGACCGCTATCTTGAGCACATCGCGATCGGTGTCGGCCACAGCGAGCCCCTCAACCACGGTGGGAGCAAGCGCCATCTTCTTCGTGAAGAGCTGCCCGTCCAATACCTCGATGACTCTCATCTTGCCGGGACGGGCCCGGACGGTGAAATTGCTTGGTTCACACTCTCCCGTCCGGAAGACATTCGGCATGTCGGACTCGAGCGCGTTGAAGAGCGGGGTGCCGTCGGCCGCCACGAGCTCCCCGCCGATGAAGGTGTTGACGACATCGAAATCCTGGAGGTCGGCCACGACGATGAAGTCCGCCGGATCCCCCTCCCGCAGCAGTCCCACGTCGAGATCATAGTGCTCCACAGGGTTGACGCAGGCCGCCCGCAAGACGTTGAAGAGATCCAGGCCCGAGGCGACAGCCCGGCGGACCAAGTCGTTGATGTGGCCTTTCACGAGATCGGTGGGGTGCTTGTCGTCGGAACAGAACATGCAGAGCTCGGGGTACTCATCGATGAGCTCCTTGAGCATGTCAAACTCCAGGCTGGCCGAGCCCTCTCGAATGAGTATCTTCATACCCAGTTCGAGCTTCTCCCGCGCCTCTTCCACATCGAGACTCTCGTGATCGGTGGAGATGCCCGCCGCCACATACTTCCTCAGCTCCTCGCCCCTAAGCCCGGGAGCGTGGCCGTCGATGGGCTTGCCTCGCTTCTTGGCCGCACCAAGCTTCGCCATGACCTCCGGATCATCCACAAGGACTCCAGGAAAGTTCATCACTTCACTCAAGTAGCGTATCTCGGGAAGAGAAAGCAGTTCATCGACCTGTTCCGGACCGATCTGCGCCCCCGAAGACTCGAATCCGGTGGCCGGTACGCAGGAAGGAGCACCGAAGAAGAACTTGAAGGGCACTTGTTTCCCGTTCTCTGTCATGTAGTGCACACCCGGTACACCGAGCACATTCGCTATCTCGTGGGGATCGGAGAGAGTGGCCACCGTGCCGTGGCGCACGGCGAGACGTGCGAACTGAGACGGCACGAGCATGGAGCTCTCCACGTGCACATGCGCGTCGATGAAACCCGGGAGGATATAGTTGCCGGAGGCAGGCCCTTCCTGCAGGCTCCCCGCCGACCTCTCCACCGTCTCGATCCGCCCGTCCACCACGGTCACAACACCCGGATAGATCTGCCGGGAATGTACGTCCACCACGTTTCCCGTGATGTTACGAGCCTCTGTGCTCATGCCCTGCTCCTTGACTCACCTGGTACACCACCGTGTGGGCGATCCCGCCTTCGTCGAAGCCTCACCTGTGACGAGGCGCACCGCCTACGTATTCGCATCATTTGTACCACAGTGACGATGAGTGCAACACATCGGCGACGGCGCCCACGGCATCCAGGGCCACGAGCCGAGGTGGTGGACCTCTTGAGCTGACTCGATCACGGTGAAGCCGCCGTGGAGCCAACCCGCCCCTTCATTTCGGCGAAGGCCGACAGCGCCCGCTCCCGGGCGAAGATGTGGTCGATGACGGGCGCGGGGTAGGCGCCGCTTCCCCTCGGCTGCATGCGCTCATCCGCTGGAGCCTCCCAGGGGCGGTGCACGAAACGGGGAGAGAGACCCTCGAGTTCAGGCACATAGCGGGTAATGTAGGCGCCGTTGGGATCGAACCGCTGCCCTTGGAGCACCGGGTTGAAGATCCGGAAATAGGGAGCGGCGTCCGTCCCACTCCCGGCCGTCCACTGCCACCCCTGTGTGTTGTTGGCGGGATCCGCGTCCACCAGGGTATCGAGAAACCATTCAGCCCCCACCTGCCAGGGCACGAGAAGGTGCTTCACGAGAAACGAGGCCGCCACCATCCGCACGCGGTTGTGCATCCAGCCCGTCTGCCGGAGCTGCCTCATGCCTGCATCAACCAGTGGATACCCGGTGCAACCAAGGCGCCAAGCCTCCAAGCCGTCCGGGTCGTCCTGCCAAGGGAAGGCTTCGAACTCGGGGCGAAGCGGCCGCTCAAGGGTGTGGGGATGATGAAGGAGCACGTAGTAGGAGTACTCCCTCCAGCCCAACTGCCGCAGAAAGGCGAGACCACCCGGCCCGGCCGCGCCTTCGTCGTCCGGTGCAGCCTGCCGCGCGTCGAGTACTGCGTACCACACATCGGCCGGGCTTATCTCACCGAAGCGCAGATGCGGCGAGAGTCGGGACGTCCCCTCGTGGTCAGGACGATCCCGTTCGACCTCATACTCAGCTACCGCATACTCGAGGAAGCGCTCGAGCCGCCGCCACGCCCCCTTTTCCCCGGGCTCCCAGGTTGCTCGTAAGCCGGCAGTCCACTCAAGGTCGGGCGCCAGGCCCAGTTGTTCAACTGTGAGGGTCGCAGGTAGGGGCCGAGGAGCGGGCAGAGAGGCAGGCGCAGCCGCCGGCTCCGCCGGCGGCTGCGCCTGCCCACATGCTCGGAAGAAAGACGAGAAGGTCTTGAACACCCCGCCCGACTTGTTACGCAGCTCCTCCAGCGGGAAGAGGACCTGGCCTCCCATCACCCGCGCGGAGATGCCCTCGCGGCTGAGAGCCCGCTCCACTCGGCCGTCGGCAGCGATAGCCCTTGGCTCCCACACCCGCGCATACACCACTCGGTCGCTGCCCACTTCGCGGCAGAGATCGAGTAGCTCGGCGGCAGGGGACCACCCCCGGCGCATGACAAGAGCGGAACCCTTTTTGCGCAGGGCCGAGTCGAGAGACTTCAGACTGTGGCCCAGCCACCACGACGAAGCCCCTCCCTCCGCCCACGCGTGGTCCTCAGGTGACCACACGAATACCGGCACAACCGTCCGACCTTCCTCCGCAGCAGCTTGGAGAACAGGGTTGTCGCGCAGGCGAAGATCATGGCGCAACCAGGCCACCACCACATCGCTCCTGCCCACAGACACACCTGCCCCCTTATCCCGGCCCCGAGAAGCCGACTACCGCACAGCACCCTTGTTCCCCACATTTCACCGGGTTACGCTATTCTTTTCGTCATGAGGCGTACAGAGTTGAAGAAGCAGAAGGCACGGAAACGCCGATATCTGGTGCGTCGCATCAGCGCTGCCGCCCTTGTCCTCGCCGTCATCGCGGCGCTCTTCCTCGGAATCACGAGGGTGGTCGGAGCTTGGCCGTGGGAGGAACAGAGCGGCGCGGACGCCGCCGTCGAAACCACTACCACCTCCTCCCCGTTCTCCACTTCCACATCCTCCACCACTCTCGCTCTCCCCTCGACCACCTCGACCACCTCCCGAGGGCCCATCGGCCCTCCGGTCACTCTGGCTGTAGAGACCCAGCCGACGGAAGCCTCGCTCGCCATCACCCAGGCCGACGGCGAGACCCTCGAAGGCACCACTCCCTTCGAAGGCGACGTGCCGGGCGGTCTCACCACCATCGTCCTCTCCCACGTAGGCTACAACACCGTCACACACGATGTCGGTGTCAAGGAGAGCATCTCGCTGAGGTTCTACCTCGACCCGGAGGGGCTGCTTCACGAGTCGTACGGCCGCTTCACGGTTGGCTCGCAGCCGAAACAGGTCGCTTTCACGCCCGACGGCTCCGAGATCTGGGTGACCCTGCTGGGAGGCAAAGGCTTGGAGATCTACGACGCCCGCTCGCTCACGGAGATCGGTAGCGTCCAGCTTGGGTCGCACGGTTCGGTGGAGGTGATCTTCAACCAGGCGGGCACCACAGCGTACATCAGCCAGATGGAGACGGGCTCGGTCTACGAAGTGGACGTGGCCTCGAGAAAGGTACAGAGACAACTCAACGCGGGCGGCAACTGGACCAAGATCATGGCCCTTTCACCCGACGAGAAGACTCTGTACACGGCCAACTGGACCAGCCACAACGTCGGGGTGATCGACCTCGCCAGCGGCAGCGTGGTCCGCACCTTCAGCACCGTGAAGACTCCCCGAGGGCTCTACGTCACCCCCGATGGCTCCCGCCTCTACGTGGCCGGTTTCGAGAACGGCGACATCTCCCGCATCGACCTGGCAACGGGGGACAGCACCATCATCACCAAGACCGGTGGCGCCATGCGCCACCTCGTGGGCGACGGCTCCTACCTCTACGCCGACGACATGGCCCTTGCCAAGGTGTACAAGGTGGATCTGGCCACCGACGAGGTCACCGAACTTGCCAAAGTTGACGCCAAGCCCAATACCATCGACCTCTCTCCCGACGGCCGGGTGCTCTACGTGTCGTGCCGGGGTGAGAACGGCGAGAACTACTATCTGCCCGGGCCGGAGTGGGGTTCGGTGGTCATGATCGACACGGCCACCGGCCGCATGCTCGATGCCATCGTGGGCGGCAACCAGTGCACCGGCCTGGACATCTCACCCGATGGCACCATGCTCGCCTTCTCCGACTTCCTCGACGACCGCGTGCGACTGTACCTCTGCCCCCCCACGCAGGTGCTCATCGACGGTGAGGGGGGGCGCGCAGGCGCCCACCGGGCGGACATCCCCAAGAAGGGTTAGCACCGGCCACGAGGGCATCCACACCGGGGAGCCGGAGGCCGCACCCGGCCGCCCGCAAGATGGCAGCCGAAGGCCTGTTCCCACGACACGGTCACGGTAGGCAATGGCGGCAGTGAGCCTACTCCAACAGCCGGTACCGCGACACCACCACGGCTACGTGCGCCCGCTTGGCCTTCTCGGTAGGGCGGAAGGTACCGTCGCCGTATCCGTGCATGAGTCCGAGCGCCTGCACAAACGCCACCTCTTCCCGGGCGTAACTGGGCACGTCCGGCGGGGCGGGCGGCAGGCCTCCCTCGGGCGGCACGTAGCCTTTCAATTCCCGGGCCATGCGGGCCAACATGAGGGCGAGTTGCACCCGGGTGATGGGCTCGGCCGGGGCGAACACGTTCCCCTGAGCCGTGGTTCTCCCCTGAATGATGCCGGCAGCTGCCGCCTCCTCGATGAAGTCGAAGGGGTAGGGCACCGGTACCCCATTCTCGTACCTGAGGGGCACATCGGTGAACGTTGGGTGGGCCGCATTGTCGATAGCCTCGGTGTGCAGACCGGCCGCCAGCGCCGCCACCTTGGCAAACTGCGCCCGGGTCATGGGATCGTGGGGACCGAAGTAGTTCTTGTCGTAGCCGCTCATCAAACCCCAGTCGATCATCTGCATGATGGCCGTGTTACCCGGGGTGGCCGTGGTCACGTCGAGGAAGCGCCGGTCGCCCTTGAGGAGTTCCGACACTGTCACCAGCTCGAATCCACGCGCCCTCAGTCCGTCGACGATGCCGGGAATGGCCTCGTAGGTATGGGGAGCACCCACGTGCATGAGCACGATGGAGCCGTTGCGGGCGTGTGTGAGTACGTGATTCACGATGGTGGCCGCGCTGTGGCCCCTCCAGTCGTTCGTGTCGACGTCCCACAACACAACGTGCGAGAAACCCCGCTCGCCGGCCGCACGGGCCACGCTGCTGTTCCAGGCTCCGTAGGGCGGACGATGGAGTGGTACCGTCCGCCTGCCGGTAGCGGCTCTGAAGGCATCAGTGCCGGCCCCGATCTCCCTGAGCTTCGCGGAATGGGAGAGATTGGTGAGCACGGGGTGACTCGCGCTGTGGTCGCCCACCTCGAACCCCGCCGCAGCGATCGCCTTTGTCAGGGCCGGGTAGGCCGTGACGTAACTGCCCACCACGAAGAATGTGGCCTCCGCCTTGCGATCGCTCAGGGCCTTGATGGTGGCGAGTGACCTGTTGGGATTGAAGTTATCGTCGAAGGTGAGTGCGATCTTGGGCGGCTCGCGCCGGCCGTTCGACACCACAGACGCAGGCTCGGCGCCGGCCGGTGCGGCGAGGGGCCCGAGCAGCGCGACCGCCGAAACGAGAAGCACCACGGTGAGGACGGCAGCCGCGTAGTACGCGCGCAATAGGGTCGCCCGACCGTCTACGGAAGCCTCCCTTCAGCGAGGGACGCCTTGACGTCGGCCAGCACCTTCGCAGCGTGGCCCTGCGCCTTCACCTTGCGGTACGCGAGCACCACCGTGCCGTCGCGGGCGATGACCACCGTGTCTCTCTCCGTTCTCCCTTTGCGGTCGGCCTTCAACACCCCGTAGGCCTCGCCTATGTCCCGTGAGTGGTCGCTCACGAGAGGGAAACGAAGATCGTACTTGTCTCTGAAGCCCTCGAGGACCTTCACGCTGTCGACCGAGCAGCCCACCACCTGCACACCCGCCGCGCCGAATTCACCGAGCAGTTGGTTGAACTCAACCGCTTCTGTCGTTCAGCCGGGGGTGTTGGCCTTGGGAAAGAAATACAGGACCACCGCTCCGGCCTCGAGCAGCTTCTTCAGCGCCACTTCACCGACCACGCTCTCGGCCTCGAAGAGCGGGGCCTTCGCTCCTACTTCAATCATGACCGCCTCCTTCCGGGGGGTGGAATCCCATCCTGAAACCGGCCTCTTTGGCCGTCGCCACCTTCCCATGAACCTTCTCGTACCGCTCCATGTTCTCCTGCAGGGCACCGATGATGCGCTTCATGTGTGACGGGTTGGTGATGACCCGGGCTACCACCTCTCCGGCCGTACCCGCGATGAAGGCAAAATCGAGCACAAACTCAGACGGACTGTGCTGCGCCATCATCGCGTTGGCGTACGTGCCCGCCGCCACCCCCTCGGGCAGGCGCACCTTGACTTCCCGAGGGGTCCCCTGCGGGCCCTGCCGGCTGGAGTCCTGTTGAAAAGCCATGAGACTGATCACCCCATCTTTCTTGGTCGCTCACGAATCACACCGACCGGCGCCCCTTTCATCGGCTCCGCGACCGGTCCACCTCGCGCGTTCGCGGCCGCCGGCCTCGCTCTACTCCTGGGCGAGCGAGCGATCTTTCCACATCGCCCTTCCCGTGAGGCTGGCGACGACAGAATGCGCCCCGATCACCACCACCGCTGCCACCGTCAACGGGTAGAGGAAGGCCCGGGGCCAGGGTATGTCGAAGCGCACGTAGGCGACCACGAACGAGAGCACACCCAAAGCAATGACGATGAGAGCCCGTGCGACCGTGGCGGGAGCCGCCCCCACCCCCTCCAAGGCGAGGCCGATGATGATGAAGGGCTCGAGGAACACGAACCCGATGATGCCGAACACAGCCACGAAGATGGCGACGCGCGAGTACAGAGCAGGGAAGATGCTCTTTGACATGCCGTGGAACACGCCGGAGAAGTCCTCGTACATGCGGCAATAGACCCGCTCGGTGCCGTCCACCATCCGCCAGCGGAAACCCTTGGTCTTGCAGAGGCGCGCGAGGGCGAGATCGTCGACCACGTCGTCTCTGATGGCAGCATGCCCCCCCATCTCCACGTAGGCCCCGCGCCGGAAGAGCATGAACTGGCCGATGCCGAAGGAGAGTAGGGGCAGCCTGAGGCGGTGGGCGAGCCCGAAGGGCATGAGTGACAGCATGGCCCAACTGATGATGGGAATGACCAGGCGCTCGAACCAGCTGAGGGTGACCTCTTTGGGGAGCGCCGACATGAGATCGGCCCCCTCGGCGGCCTGAGCCGCGACCGCATCACGCAGCATCGAAGGATGGTGCCAGGTATCAGCGTCGGTGAACAGCAGCAGCTCACCCTTACCCGCCTGCGCAAGCTGATGGCAGGCCCAGTGCTTGCCGAGCCAGCCCCCGGGGAGCGGCGCCCCGGAGATGAGTTTGACCCGCTCGTCGCCTGTGGCCAGCTCCTCGACGATGCGGGCCGTCGCATCCGAGGAGTGGTCGTCCAGCACCATCACCTCGAAATCCGGGTAGTCCTGCTCCAGAAGTGAGCGGACACAGCGACCGATGTTCTGCTCTTCGTTGCGGGCGGGCACAAGCACCGAGACTCGAGGCAGCGCGCCCGGCGGATCGAAGCTTCCCAGCCGCCGAAGGAAGTAGAGGTTGCTGAGCGCAACGAGGATGAAGACCACAAGGAGGGCGGCCTCCAAGAGCTGTCGCTCTTCCCACAAGACGCTCACGAGTTCCGCCTCACCGGTCCGAAGTAGCGCAGCCGCGGTACCCTGGCCAGCTCCCTGCGATGCTTCCACACGAGCACCATCATGTCACCCGCCCAGAAGGCGGCCAGGCTGAGTTCGGGGTGCCTGAACAGGAGATAGGCGAGCCACCCTGTGAGCCCCAGGGCCACCGTCCAGGCGTCTTCCGTCTGCAGCGCGTAGGCAACGCCCATACAGAGCGCGATGACGATCACCGCTTCGAGACCTGCCACTCCACCCCACGCCCCGAACGTGACGGCGATGGCCTTACCCCCCTTGAAACCCAGGAAGGGCGAGAACGCGTGGCCTATGACTGGCGCCATGCCCACCGGAACAAGACCCCACCCCTCCACCCCGAAGGTGTAGTGAGCCAGGGCGACGGGCACCGCGGCCTTGCCGATGTCGAGGACCGCCGCCAGCAAGCCCGGCCGCCATCCACCCGCGCGCCACACATTTGCCGCTCCCGGGTTGCCATCGGCGATGCGCCGCACGTCTTGCCCGAGCAGGGCACGGCCGAGCCAGAACGCCAAGGGCAGCGACCCCGCACACAGACCGATCAATGTGAAGAGATACACCATCACGCGCCCCCGCAAGCCGATGCCACCTGCGCCGATGACCCCATCCCACAGCCGTCCGTCATCGACCGCCCAGCAGTTGCACGAACTCATCGAACAGGTAGCGGCTGTCATGCGGCCCCGGACCGGCCTCCGGGTGGTATTGCACGGAGAAGGCCGGGATCTCGAGCAGCCTCACCCCTTCAACCGTACCATCATTCAGGTTCATGTGAGTGATCTCCGCCGGGCCGAAGGCGGTGTCGATGCGACGGGCGGCCGCCGAGAGGGCTGAGACGTCCCCGCCCGTTCGTAGGCTCTTCTGAAGTGCAGCCGGGGGCCGCACAGCGAAGCCGTGATTCTGGCTGGTGATCTCGATGAAGCCGTGCACGTAGTTCTTGACCGGGTGATTGATACCGCGATGCCCAAAGGTGAGCTTGTACGTCTCGAGTCCTAAAGCCAGCGACAGGAGTTGGTGCCCCAGGCAGATGCCGAACACGGGGACGGCGCCGAGTAGCGCGCGCAAGGCCTCCACAGCATAGCCGAGAGGCTCCGGATCACCCGGACCGTTAGACAGGAACACCCCGTCGGGAGAGAGAGCCAATACTTGTTCGGCCGAGAAAGAGGCAGGCGCCACCGTCACCCGGCAGCCCGCCGCCTCGAGCCGGCGGAGGATCGAGCGCTTGAGGCCGAAGTCGTAGGCCACGACGTGGAACTCTCCCTGCCCGGATCCCCATTCATAGGGTTCGGCACAGCTCACCTCCCGCACGAGATCGCGTCCCATGAGCGAGGGATGCTCAGCCACCCGGGCCAAGAGCTGCTCAACCTCGAGCTGCTCCCCCGCAGCCACCGCCGCCGTCATCGCTCCATGTGTGCGAATGCGTCGTGTGAGCGCCCTGGTGTCCACACCTTGCACGCCCACCACGCCCTCGACGACCAGCCAGTCGACCCAGGCACCCGGACAGGTGGCATTGTAAGAGGTGTTCTTGACCTCACGCACCACCACCGCCCGCGAATGGACCCTGCCCGACTCCTGCAAAGCGGCTGATACCCCGTAGTTGCCCACGAGAGGATAGGTGAAAGTGACCATCTGGCCGTGGTAGGAGGGGTCGGTCACCACTTCCTGGTAGCCGGTCATCCCGGTATTGAACACGATCTCTCCGAACACCTCGCCGCAGGCCCCGAAGCCGTGGCCCGAATACACCGTCCCGTCGGCGAGCACCACATAGCCGGGGACGGTGCCGCTACGCATGGAGACCACCCTCCAACCCAGCGTGCAGCGCAGCGTTCCCGGAGGCCGCGGGGTTGAAGGTGTAACGCCGCACTCCCGCCACCACCGTGAGAACTACCCTGCCCCGCATCTTTCGGCCGAGGAAGGCCGAGTTCCGACTCTTGCCGCGCAGATCGCCCCTGCCCAACGTCCACGACGCCCCCAATTCGGCTACACAGAAATTGGCGGGAGCGCCCTTCTCGAGCCGCGGCGCCTCCAGCCCCAGGCAGTGGCAGGGAGCGGCGCTCATGGCCTCGATGAGCCGGCCAAGCCCGACCTCACCGGTCTTCACCAGGCCATCATAGAGCGCCGCGAAGGCCGTCTCCAAGCCCACTGTGCCGTGCGAGGCCTCCTCGAACGGCACCTCTTTCTCGTGCGGAGCATGCGGCGCATGATCCGTGCCGATGCAGTCGATGGTGCCGTCGTTCAGAGCCTCGACCAAGCGCCGCCGGTCGACTTCGGAGCGCAAAGGAGGATTGACTTTCAGGCTCTGGTCGAAGGACTTGACCTCCTCGTCGGTGAGCAACAGGTGATGAGGAGTCACCTCGGCGGTCACGGGAAGCCCAGCCTTCTTCGCATTGGCGACGAGATCGACGGAGGCAGCCGCCGAGAGGTGCTGGAAATGCACGAGAGATCCCGCGGCAGACGGCGCGCTCCCCGCAGAGGTTGCTCCACCCATCATCCGCACGCCTTCATGGAAGGCGTATTCCACGATCTCCAGATCACGAGACAACGGCCCCGTCTCGGCGGCGATCGGTATGCCGCGAAGGCCGAGCCTCGCACTCCACTTACCCTCATGCATGACCGCACCCCGGGAAAGACTCAGGTCCTCCAGGTGCAGAAGAAGGGGCCGGCCGGTGCCGCGCAGATACCTGAGAGCGCTGAGCAGGAGATCTGCCTGGACCAAGGGCCGGCCGTCGTCTGAGAAGGCGCACACGCCTGCGGTGCACAGCTCCCTGAGTTCCGCCAAGGACTCACCCGCGAGACCCTTGGTCACCGCCCCTACTTGACCCACATACACGTGAGCCTTCTCCACCGCCTCATCGAGTACCCACGCCGCCACCGGGCCCTCGTCGACCACCGGATCAGTGTTAGCCATGCCCACGACGACACCGTAGCCCCCGGCAGCGGCGGCCGTTGTGCCCGATTCCAGATCCTCCTTGTAGTCGAAACCAGGTACCCGCAGGTGGGTGTGGGGGTCGACAAAGGCCGGGAAGACGTGACAGCCCTCGAGCTCCGCAAGCACCGCGATGCCGGGAGGGGCCTGCACACCCTCGCCCAGGGCTTCGATGACGCCATCCATCACGAGCAGGTCGCCCTGCGCATCGAGCTCCAGAGAGGGGTCGAAGAGGGTGACGTGGGGAAGGAGAAAACTCTCGAAAGGAAGACTGCGCACGGCCAGCCGCGGCGCCGTCTTCGGTGCAGGTGCGCTCACATTGTTTCCTTTCGGCCTCACTGGACACGTTTAAAGGTCGACTCATCTTAGCGCGGGCCGGACCACGAGTAAACAAGCCGGCAGAAACCGGCTTCCCAGAAGGCACGACGTGCTGAAGGAGCGAAAGGCGTCACACCGGCCCCACCCGCAGGGAGCCTGCGCCCCCGCAGAGCGGATGGTCAGCTGTAGGCAGCCTCTCGTGCCCCGTATGGCCCTTCGACCCAGCCTTCCTGGGCGGAAAGGCATACACGTTCGTCGCACTCGCTCATGGCCTGCAGGCAGCGGGCCGCATCGACGTCACAGCCATGAGTCACGAAGACGTCGCGGGCAGCCTCGAACATCTCTTTCGCCCGGTTGCTTATGACATCCGCCGCCAACAGACCGCTCGGCAACCGCAAAGCCGCCGCATGAGGAATGAGGTTTCGATAGCACTCACCTACTGCAAAGCTGGTCTTCGCCCAGTCGAGATCAGGTTCGCGGTGCTCGAGCTCCCGACCCACAAGACCGGCGTACGAAGAAAGCTCTCCCGGCCCCCGCTGGGGGAAGCGGCCCAAACACAGGACCAGCGCTTCCCTCATCTCGGCCGTGGAGAGCGAGCGAAAGTCGACGTTCTCAAGAAGCATGCGAACGCCCCCATCTGGTGAAATGACTCCCCCGCACATCCCGACGGCTCGACGATATCACTAATGCCCACCCGTGACCAACGGAATTTTCGCACAAGACGCTTGGGCAACGGTCGAACCATTCGACCCATACGGAGTATACGTGCGGAGTCACCAGCATGATACGCTCATTGCACTGCATACCGGAGAGTCGCCGTATCGGGCGGGATTCCTGAGAGCGGGCCCCCGCAGGGAGGATACGGCGCCGAGCGGCTCATCATCGCCGTCGGCCTCGACACCACGCGCATGAACGAGAGAGACTTCTACGACATACTGGTCGTCACCTGGCTGGCACTGGCCGCCGTGGTGTTCATCGCTCTCTGGTTCACCCACGCACCGTACGGTCGTTTCGCCCGCCCTGGTTTCGGGCCCGAACTCTCCCCCCGCCCGGCGTGGATCATCATGGAGAGTCCGGCTGTCTTCGCGTTCCTGCTCTTCTTCGTCGTGGGCAAGAGACACACCGATGCCGTGCCTCTCGTCCTCCTCACCTTCTGGATGGTCCACTACCTGCACCGCACGTGTGTGTTTCCCCTCACACTGCGCGGGAACCGCCGGCAATTCGCCCTCCTCACCGTGACCCTGGGCCTCCTCTTCAACCTGGGCAACGCCTACCTGAACTCCCGCTGGCTCTTCTCGCTCGGGCCCACCTATCCCACCTCTTGGCTGCTGGAGTGGAGATTCGTGCTCGGCACCCTGCTCTTCTGGGCCGGCTTCGTGATCAACAAGCAGGCCGATGCCACCCTCATCCGGCTTCGGGGGCCGGGAGAGATGGGCTATCGCATCCCCCGGGGGGGGCTGTACGAATACGTCTCCTGCCCCAACTACCTCGGAGAGATCATTCAGTGGGCCGGATGGGCTCTTGCCTGCTTCAGTCCGGGTGGCTTCGCCTTCCTCGCCTGGACAACCGCCAACCTCGTACCGCGCGCCTTCGGCATACACCGCTGGTATCACGAGACCTTCGCCGACTACCCGAAAGACCGCAAGGCCCTCATTCCCTTCATCGGTTGATCCTCTTGCCGGCCGATCCGCCCATGTGAGCCGATTTCCCAAGACAGACACAATCGTCCACGTCTTCTCGGCATAGACGCCATCACCCGCGGGTACATGAAGAGCAGTGGATTCGACTCCCGAAGCACTACGGAGCCGGCGGAAAGGATGGTGGGTGCGCCATGAGCAAGATCTGCTACAACTGTGGTACCGAAAACGCTGAGTCAGAGCGCTTCTGTCATAACTGCAGCGCCGCGCTCGATCGACCGGAAGAGCTGAAGGAAGCCGGCCTCCAGGCGGGCACCGGCGAGGAACGCACTCTCTGGGATAACGGAGAGATGCAGCTCACCACAGAAGCCGTCTTGATAGGCATGAACAGCGACGCTCCCGATGTCGTCCCGTTGAACACCATCTATGAGATCGAAGTGGACGAGGGGTGCGTCGTCCTCAGAGTAAAGGACGGCGATGATCGCTACTGCATGCTCGCCGAACCGGATGAGTTGGCCGCCCTCATCAAAGAACAGGCGTTCAGGCCGCGGCTCTCACATTCGCGCAAGGGCCACAACTACATCCCGCCCGAATAGGACGAACGGCTCGGCCGCCACACGCGGCCGAAACACGTAGAGGGCAGAAGGAAAGGGTGGTTGCAGGTCTCCGCACGGACTGCGCCTTCCCGCCATCGGTAAGGCCGCTTTCTGCCCACCGAGCCCGCGACAGGTGGCACGAATCCCTACCCCACAGCAGAGACTGGTGACTCCTCATGCGGGCCAAGCGCCTGATAAAGGATTGCCATACGCACGGCGAGACCCGATTCGACCTGGTGGAGTATGAGTGAACGCTGATCATCGGCCAGATCGCCGGTCAGCTCCACCCCACGGTTGATGGGACCCGGGTGCATCACCTTCTGCTCCGGTCGCAGACGATACGGCGCGACCCCCCACACCCGGCTGTACTCACGCAGCGACGGCACCGCTGCCAGTCTTCCCTGCACGCGCTCGAGTTGCATGCGCAGGAGGTAGATCACATCGACGTCGGCCAGGGCTTCGAGGTCGTAGTAGACGGGAATACCCCATTCCTCGATGCCCGGAGGCATGAGCGTGGGCGGCCCCACCAGCCGCACGTCTATGCCCATCTTGCGGAAGCCGAAGATGTTCGAGCGGGCCACCCTGCTGTTCAACACGTCGCCCACGATGGCCGCCTTGAGGCCACTGAGATTCCCGTACACCCGCCGCAGACTGTAAAGGTCGAGCAGGCACTGGGTGGGGTGCTCCCCGGTCCCGTCGCCGGCGTTGACCACTGAGGCGTTCGTGTAGGCGGTGGCCATACGCGCGGCCCCCACCGCCGAGTGGCGGATGACGATGATGTCGGGGCGGTAGCTCTCGAGGGTGAGAATGGTGTCTTTCAGGCTCTCCCCCTTGGTCACGGAGGAAGACGAGCCCTTGACGTTGATCACATCGGCCGAGAGACGCTTACCGGCAAGCTCGAATGACGCCTGGGTTCGCGTGGAGGGTTCGAAGAACATGTCCACCTGTGTGCGCCCCCGCAATGTGGGCACCTTCTTGATGGGGCGCGAGGCAACTTCGAGAAACCCGTCAGAGAGGTGGAACAGAGCCTCTATGTCGCTTGCGGACAAGTCGTCGATGGAGATGAGGTGCATGCCAACTCCCTTTCGGCCTCACGGGGCTCGTTTAAAGGACGCTACGCCTGCCGTGGCACCGGACCGACGGCCGGCGGGCCGCCTCTCCCGTACCGCCCGGCGATTCTACGCCTCCGGCTTCTGCAGTACCACTTCGTCGATGCCGTCGGTCTCCACAAGATGTACGATAACTCGTTCCGCCCTGCTGGTGGGAACATTCTTGCCCACGAAATCGGGACGGATGGGCAACTCCCTGTGCCCCCGGTCGATGAGTACGGCCAACCTCACAGCCGCCGGACGGCCGTAGTCGAAGATCGCCTCGATGGCGGCCCTGATAGTGCGCCCGGTCTGCAGGACGTCGTCAACCAAGACGATGGTGGCGTCCTGCACGTTGAAAGGAATGTTGGTGGACTTCACCTGGGGCTGCTCGTAGGCGAGCGAAGGAGGCCTGGTATCGATATCGTCTCGGTAGAAGGTGATGTCGATGGAGCCGGTCGGCGGACGAAAACCGTTGAACTGTTCGAACAGGTCGGCCAGCCGCCACGCCAACTCGACACCGCGGTCGTGGATGCCGACGAAGGCCAAGCTCTCACTGTCGGCGGTCTGCTCGGCGATCTCGTGGGCGATTCGTGCCAAACTGCGCTCGAGGCGCCGGGAGTCGAGTAGGACCACTGTATCGCGTGCGTGGTAATGAGTCATCTCCCCCTCGTTTTCCACAAGAGCCCCCCTCCCGCCGGACATGCGTCGCTGCCGGCCGCGTCAAGCCCTTCACACAGGCCGTCCAAGCCTGGATTCTAGCGAAGCCGGCCTCCCCGGGCAATGACGGTGCGGCCACCGCCCTCACTCGCCCAGGCCCGCGCTCCCCGAGAGTGCGGCGAGCCCGGCGGCCATGGCCAGCGCCTCCCTGAAGACACCGTCCCGCCCATGATACGACAGCTCCTCAGAGAGGAGATCGGCCTCACCCGGCAGCGGAACCTCCAGGGTACGAACCTGGTCGTCGGCACCGCTGCGTCGCACCCGGGCGGCGCACACCCCGCTCTCGGGTGAACGGGTGAAGGTCAAGACCGCCTCCTCCTCACCGGAGCTGCTCCGGGCAATCTCGAGAGTCACGGACTCCACCCCGCCGAAGGTTCCCGGCCGGCACCGGTGGGGCTGCAGTTCGACCCGCAAGGTTCCCCCGTCCGACCTACCTCCCAGGCGATCGAAGCGGGTCACCAGCGCGTCCCCCTCGACCGCCCAGCCTTCCGGCCTGGGCTGCCAACCAAGACGGGAAGCCAACCAGGCCACGAGCAGGAGGGATCGGGCCGCCGCCGGCCGCCAATCAGCATACCCCGCACCCGGCATGGTGGCTTCACTGCCGTAGGTGACGAGCACACGCTCGATGCGACCCAGCATGGATCTTCTCTCCCTGACCTCGAAGAGCTCGGCGATCATCTCCCGCCAGGGAGTGAGCCTCGTCCAACTCAAGTCGCTCAACACTACGCGCCCGGGCAGCACCTCAGTCAACCTCTGGAGCTCGACCACCCCGGTCACCGGATCGGGGAAACCGGCGGAGTCTGTGATGATGTGGTCAACAGCGTCAGCCACCGCCTTCAGTACGCGTAACACTCCCTCATCGCCGCGCGGCACCCACACCACGGTGGGCAGGCCCACGATCAACACCGGAGCGAGAAGGCCCTCTATCTGCTCCATGTCCTTTCGCTGGGCATCTATCTGCACGAGCTCGAAACAGGCGTGAACCCTGTCCGTGGATTCGCCTCCACACTCGAACAGGATATGGGCCTGTACTGTGGGGTCTCGGGACTCGGCGGGGTCTTCCCCATCGGTGGGGTCTTGGAACGGAGTGCGTTCTCGAGGCTCGGCGGATTCGGGCGGATCGGCCTTGGCAGTCGAACCCTTCGAGGCCAAAGCACGGCTCCCTGCCTCTTCCGTCACCAGGATCATTCTGGCCGGACTCCGGCCGGAGAGCTCTCGCAGAGTGTGGATCACCGGCTCGACAGATGTCCCGGCGAAACACAGCACCACCAGGTTGAGGCCCCGCATGCGGAACGTACTCCCTTCCTCCCCGCCCGAGGTGGCGCGCCCCCACAGGCCGCTCAAGACGCGATCGACCTCGGCGAGAGGTACATCGGCCAAGTGCTCTCTCATGGCCACCTCACAACCTCCGCCACTGCCTGCCGTCCCTCGCAAGTAGTTGCGCCGACTCCGCCGGGCCCCAACCACCCGCCGGGTAGGCTTCCGGCACCATCTCCGCCTCGGTCCAGGCGGCCCGCACTTCATCGACCAGGGCCCAGGCCGCTTCCACCGCGTCCTCCCTGTTGAACAGCGTGGCATCGCCCAGCATGGTGTCGAGCAGGAGTCGCTCGTAGGCGTCGGCACTCCTACCTCCGAACGCAGAGCCGTAGCGGAATTCCATGTGAACCGGATGGACATGGATGGACGGGCCCGGCACTTTGGAGGAGAACTTCAGGCTGATTCCCTCGTCCGGCTGGATGCGCATGGCCAACACGTTGGCTTCTGACTCCGATGCCGCTTCGCTGCCGAACACGAGCAGGGGGGGTTGCCTGAACTCTATCGCGATCTCCGTGACCCGCTTGGCCAGCCGTTTCCCCGTGCGAAGATAGAAAGGAACGCCGGCCCACCTCCAGTTGTCGACAAACAGACGGAGGGCCACGAAGGTCTCGGTGACCGAATCCGCCGCCACGTACTCCTCCTGCCGGTAGCCTCTCACCCGCCGGCCCGCCACAACGCCCGACTCATACCGGCCGGCGGCGACGTCCTCCGCCACCTGCGAAGCGTCCGAGAACCGCCTGACGGCCTTTAACACCTTTGCCTTCTCGTCCCGCACCGCCTCCGGCTCGAAGGCAGCCGGGGGTTCCATGGCCACGAGCGCGAGAAGCTGCAGCACATGGTTCTGGATCATATCCCGCAGGGCACCCGCCTCTTCGTAGTAGCGGCCGCGCCTCTCTACGCCCAGATCCTCCGCCACCGTGATCTGCACATGGTCGACGTAGTCCCGGTTCCACACCGGTTCGAAGATGCCGTTAGCCAACCTGAAGACCAGTATGTTCTGAACGGTCTCTTTGCCCAGGTAGTGGTCGATCCGGTAGATCTGTTCTTCCCGGAACCAGCGCCACAACAAGCGGTTGAGGGCTCTCGCGCCGGCACGGTCGCCGCCGAAGGGTTTTTCGACCACTATGCGGGCGCAGCCCGGCATGGCCTCGAGGCTGCCCAGGCCGGTCTCGCCCAGGTGATCGATGACCTCGGCATACGTGGAGGGTGGAACGGCCAAGTAGAAGACCCGGTTGCCGGTGCGCACGCGCTCACGGTCGATGACGCTGATGAGGTCCTGGAGCGACCGGTAGGCGAGCCGCTGCGAGAAATCCCCGGGACAGAAGAAGAGCCCGGAGGCGAACCCCTCCCACACCTCCTCCGAAACCGGTTCACCCAGATGCGTGTCGAGACTCTCGCGCACGACGGCGCGGAATTCGTCGTGGGACCATTCCCGCCGGGCGAAGCCCACCACAGAGAACCCGGCCGGCAGCTGCCCCGCCTCGAACAATCGGTACAAGGAGGGTATGAGCTTGCGGTTCGCGAGATCGCCCGAAGCCCCCAAGATGATCATGGTGCCTGGTTCCGGCAGGGGCCGGAGCCGCCCGCCCTCTCTCAGAGGGTTGGCGGAGAGATCCACATCCCCAGACCGGGCACTCTGCATACCTCGTCCCCTTCCGCTGCCGGGCTGCACCGCACCTGCGAGCAGCGCCGGTCTCCGTACGTCGGCTCAGGTCGATTCGGCGAGTCTTCTCTCCAAGACAGCCAGTAGCTGGTCCCATGAGTCGACGAAGGCCTTCACACCTTCCGCCTCGAGTTCCGTGGTCACGGCGTCCATGTCGATCCCCATCTGCTCGAGCGCGGCCAAGCGCTCCCTCGCTCCCTCAACATCCGCCGTGAGGGACGGCGCCACGATACCGTGGTCGCGGAAGGCTACGAGCGTGGCTTCGGGCATGGTGTTGACCGTCAAGGGACCTATGAGCTCCTCGACGTACTTGACGTCGGAGTAGTGCGGGTTCTTGGTGCCCGTGGAGGCCCAGAGCGGCCGCTGGGGACGAGCGTCCTCGGTGGCGAGCGCTTCCCAACGCGGGCCCGAGAACACCTCGAGGAACTCCTGGTAGGCAAGCGTGGCGTTCGCCACCGCCGCCGTGCCTCTCAAGGCGAGACAACGTTCCGCCTCCTCCTCACGCCCGACGGCCCGCAACTCCTCAGCCTTCTTCTCGAGACGGACATCGATTTTGCTGTCGACCCGGCTCACGAAGAAGCTCGCCACTCCGGCGACGGCTGAGACGTCAGGAAGCTCCTCCCCCTCCCCGATACGCCTGGCCAGCTCTTCGAGTCCGGACAGGTAGGCCTCCATCACCTCCCGATGGCGCGCGAGGGAGAAGATGAGGGTGACGTTGATGCACGCCCCTCCTGCCACCAAGCGGCGCACGGCCTCCACCCCGGCCTTGGTGGCCGGGACCTTCACCAGGATGTTGGGGCGATCGACCAGATAGGCGATGCGGTGGGCATCGGCGACGGTGGCGTCAGTGTCGTGGGCGAGGTGCGGCGACACCTCGATACTCACCCAGCCGTCCTTGCCCCCCGTCTGCTGCCACACCGGCAGGAGGATGTCGGCGGCCATGGCGATGTCTTGAGCCATGAGCACGTCGAGTGCTTGGGAGGTGGGCAGCCCGGCACGGGCGAGGTCGCCAAGGGCTTCGTCGTAGTCGACCCCTTCCGAGATGGCCCGGTGGAAGATCGTGGGGTTCGACGTCACCCCCACGACAGCATCGTCCTTGATCATCGTGGCGAGCCCGCCGCCCGTGAGTAACTGCCGGCTGATGTTGTCGTACCAGATGCTCTGGCCGGCCGCGTAGAGTCGTTGAAGGGGGTTCTGTTCGTGAACGTCTGTCATGCTGAAGCTCCTTGCTCGCCGGATCGGCCGCACACACCGCCAAGCACCGCCCGAGCCTCAGCCGCCACTCGTTCGGGCGTGATGCCGAACTCCGCGAACAGCCGGCCGGCCGGTGCCGACGCACCGAAGGTATCTATACCCACAGCACGGCCCTTTACACCGACGTAGCGCTCCCAGCCGAAGGTGGTGCCGGCCTCCACCGACACTCGGGCCTGGATGCCGGGAGGCAACACCGTCTCCCGGTAGGCGGCTGGCTGGCTCTCGAAGAGCTCGAAGCTGGGCATGGCCACCACCCGCACGCGAAGCCCCTCCTCGGTCAGCAACGTCCGCGCCTCGAGCGCGACCGCCACCTCGGAACCGGTGCCTATGAGGACGGCCTCCGGCTCACCCCCCTCCGCCTCGACCAGTATGTAGGCCCCCTTGGCCGCAGCCTCTGCGGGCCCGAGGCCGGCCGAACGGTCGAGCGTGGGCACCGTCTGGCGGGTCAACACAAGTGCGGTAGGCCCCTGCACATCTTCGAGTGCCGTCCGCCAGGCCACGCCGACCTCGTTGGCGTCACTGGGACGGATGACGACCAGACCTGGAATGGCTCTTAGGGAGGCCAAGTGCTCGATGGGCTGGTGGGTGGGGCCATCCTCCCCCACTCCTATGCTGTCGTGGGTGAAGACATAGATGACGTGCGCCCCGGAGAGCGCCGCCAAGCGAATGGATGGCCGCATGTAGTCAGAGAACACCAGGAAGGTGCCCCCGTAGGGGATGACGCCTCCGTGCAGAGCCATGCCGTTCAGGAAAGCGCCCATACCGTGCTCGCGCACTCCGAAGTGATGGTTCCGGCCGCCGCGAAAGCGCTTCTGGAAGGTGCCGGGCAGCCACGAGTCCGTGGGGTTGAGAGTGGTGTTGTTGGATGGTCCCAAGTCGGCCGAGCCGCCGACCAAGGTGGGAATGAGCGGCGCAATCGCGTTAAGCACCTTGCCGGACGCAGCCCGTGTGGCCAGTGATTTCTCGCCGGACTCGAAGGTAGGCAGGGCGGCGCTCCAGCCGGGCGGTAGTTCACCGGCCACGGCCCGGCGGAATTGCTCCGCCTCCCCCGGATGCAGACGCTCATAGGCGGCGAGGGACTCCTGCCAGGAGGCATGCTCCTTCTCACCCCGCTCCGCCGCCTCGCGGTAGAGGGCACGCACCTCTTCGGGCACGAGGAACTCCTGCTCCTCGTCCCAGCCGAGCGCCTTCTTCGCCAACCTCACCTCCTCGACCCCGAGCGGCGCTCCGTGCGCCTCGGCCGAGCCTGCCTTGTGTGGACTTCCATAGGCGATCTCCGTGCGCACCATGACGAGACTGGGGCGGTCAAGAACCTCCTTGGCGCGAACCAGTGCCTGGTGGATGAGCTCGAAATCATTGCCTTCGGTGACCTGCAGCACGTGCCACCCGTAAGCCGCGAAACGATGGCCCACGTCTTCGGAGAAGGCGAGCGCAGTCGGGCCTTCGATGGTGATGTGGTTGTCGTCGTAGAGGTAGACGAGCTTTCCCAAGCCCAGATGCCCGGCCAGAGAGGCCGCCTCGGCGGAGACACCCTCCATGAGATCGCCGTCACTGACCATGGCGTAGGTGAAGTGGTCCACCAGATCGAAATCGGGGCGATTGAAGAGGTGGGCGAGAAAAGCCTCAGCAGCAGCCATGCCCACGCCGTTCGCACAACCCTGGCCCAGAGGACCCGTGGTGACCTCGACACCCGGGGTGAGCCCCCGCTCCGGATGGCCGGGCGTGATGCTGCCCCACTGCCGGAAAGCCTTGATATCGTCGAGCGACACCGCGTAACCGGCGAGATGCAGAAGCGCATACAAGAGCATGGAGCCATGGCCGGCACTCAGTATGAATCGGTCGCGATCGGGCCAATCCGGATGGCCCGACGCATAGCGCAGATGCCGGGTGAACAACACGTGGGCCATCGCCGCCGCCCCCATCGGCATGCCGGGATGCCCGGAATTGGCCCTCTGCACGGCGTCCATCGTCAACGTACGAATGGTGTTGGTGGCGAGCCGGTCAAGCTCGGTGAAGCAGGCGGGGGTATCCGAGGCCGCCTCAGTCATGAGCTCCTCCTTGGAGGTGATCTCGGGTGTGGTAACGACGTGCGCAGTCTAGCACGGCCCGCTGGTAAACTCGATTATGGGACACCGCAGCAACCCAAGAGGAATTCTGCGGGGACCGGCAGGATACAGCACCAACCCGGCAGTCCTGGCTCGCCGGTGACCCAGTGTGGAGGTGATCATGGTACTCACCGTACCTGAGCCGGCGGCTCTCGAGTCACACATCCGCGATATCGGTCGCGACATCATGGCGGGCATGGCCGACCAACAGGCGGTGCTCTTCCAAGCCGACTGGTGGCTGGCCCAAAGCATGCAGTGGGCGGCCATCGACCCCGAGTTCAAGACCCAACTCCTTCACTTCCTCGACGTCTTCCCCAGCTTGAAAGACGCAGACAGCATCGCCCAACACATGCACGAGTACTTCGAGCACCCCTCCGGTGAGCTGCCCATGGCGCTGCGTCTCGGCCTCAAGGCCTGTGCGCCCGGCCTCCTCACCACTAAACCCGCCGCCAAGGCGGTTGCCGTCAACCTGCAGGCCATGGCCGAGTTCTTCATACCCGGGCGGGACACAGCGACAGTCCTGCCTGCGTTGCGCCGCCTGCGCCGCGAGCAGACCGGCTTCGTCCTCAACGTGCTTGGAGAAGCCGGCCTTGGGCGTGCGGATCTCGATGCCGTACAGAAGACCTATCTCGAGTTGCTGACCGAGCTGCCCGGGGAAGCGGCAGGCTGGCAACCCGACGAGCTTCTCGACCGGGCCCCCTGGGGGCCGGTACCCCGGGTCCGCCTCTCCGTCAAACCCAGCTCTCTCGCGCCGTGTGACCCGATCGATTTCGAGGGGTCGGTACACACCGTGTGCGAGGTCCTCCGTCCGCTATTCAGGCTCGCGGCGGCACAGGGAGCGGCGGTCATGCTCGATATGGAGCAGTTCCGCCACCGCTCGGTGTTCACCGCTGCCTTTCGCCGCCTCGTGCTGGAGAACGACCTCCGCGGGTATCCCCATTTCGGTATCACGGTACAGGCGTATCTGCGAGACGCCGAGGAAGACATCGACGACTTGGTCTCACTGGCGCATGAGCGCTCCGTACCTCTGGCGGTGCGCCTCGTCAAGGGAGCGTACTGGGATCACGAGGTGGTGACCGCCCGCCGTAACCACTGGCCGGTGCCCGTCCTCACCCACAAGGTCGACATCGATGCGCAATTCGAGCGTCTCACCCGGCTGCTCGTCTCACACTCCGACAGCCTCCGCGTCATCTTGGCCACACACAACGCACGCAGCATCGCGCACGGCCTGGCCCTCCTGCGCAGTATCGAGGCATCCGACACCACGATAGAATGGCAGATGCTGCACGGCATGGCCGAGCCCCTCAAGCATGCGCTGAACGCGATGGGCCTGCGCACGGCCGAGTACGTACCGGTCGGCGAAGTGCTGCCGGGCATGGCCTATCTCGCCCGGCGTGCCCTGGAGAACACCGCCACACAATCGTTCCTTCGCCTCATGTACGTGGAACATGCGCTGGCAGACGAATTGCTCCGCGCCCCCCTTCCCACGCCGGACCTCAAGGAGATGCCACTCGAGCGCACGGAAGTGCACCCTACAGATGTCTCCCGGCTCGGCATCTTCGTGAACGAGCCGCACGCCGACTTCTCCCGTGATATCAACCGAATCGACATGGCGGCCGCCTTGGCGGCCCTGCACGAGGAGCCTGCACCACACCGCCTCCTCTGCATCGGCGGACGGGAGGTCGACACCGAGGAGCGGTTCTCTTCCGTGAACCCCGCCCACCCCAACCGCGTGGTGGGAACCTCGGCCCGGGCAGGCCGGCTCGAAGCCGAAGAAGCCATACAGGTTGCCCGTGACGCCTTTCCGGCCTGGCGGGACACCGCACCGAAGCGGCGGGCCGAGGTGTTGTTCCGCGCAGCCGACCTCATGCGACGTGACCGTTTCCGGCTGGCGGCGCTCCTCGTCGTGGAGGCGGGCAAGCCCTGGCGCGAAGCCGATGCCGAAGTGGCCGAGGCGGTCGACTTCCTGGAGTACTACGGGCGCCGCTCGCATGAGGCTGCGAAACCACGCCCGCTCTCCGACGTTCCCGGCGAAACCGACACCTTCTTCTACGAACCACGCGGCGTCACCGCGGTCATCGCTCCCTGGAACTTCCCACTGGCCATCCTGACGGGCATGACCAGTGCGGCACTCGTCACCGGCAACACCGTGATCATGAAGCCCGCCTCCCCCACCCCTCTTGTGGGCTTCGAGGTGTACTCGCTTCTCATGAGCGCCGGCCTCCCCCCAGAGGTTCTCTCCTACCTGCCGGGAGACGGGGCGCTTACGGGCCGGATCATGGCCACACACCCCGACGTCGACATCATCGCCTTTACGGGCAGCAAGGCCGTCGGTCTCAGCCTGCTCGAAGAGGCGGCCATTGTCCGTCCCGGCCAGCACAACGTCAGGAGAGTGGTAGCCGAGATGGGGGGCAAGAACGCAATCATCATCGACGCCGACGCCGATCTCGACGCAGCGGTCGACGGGGTCGTCTCCTCCGCCTTTGGCTATGCGGGTCAGAAGTGCTCCGCCTGCAGCCGTGTCATCGTGCTGGCCGAGGTATATGAGGAGTTCACTCGCAGGCTCGCCGCAGCCGCCTCCGCCCTCCGGGTGGGCGACCCCGCGCTGCCCTCGACAGCCGTCGGGCCGCTCATCAGCGAGGAAGCACTGGCCAAAGTGCGCTCCTACATCGACATCGGCACGGCTCACGCCTCTCTGGTGCTCCAAGCCGAGGCACCGGCCGAGGGCTTCTACCTGGCCCCTCACATCTTCGCGGACGTCGATCCTCACTCCGTTATCGCCCAAGAGGAGATATTCGGGCCCGTGCTCTGCCTACTTCGCGCCCGTGACTTCACCGAGGCGGTGGCCGTTGCCCTCGATACGCCCTACGGCCTCACGGGGGGAGTCTACTCGCGCAGTCCGCGCAACATCGAACGGGCCGCCCGCGAGTTCCGCGTGGGCAACCTGTACATCAATCGCGGGATCACCGGTGCCATGGTGGGCCGACAGCCCTTCGGCGGCTCCCGCATGAGTGGTGTGGGCTCCAAGGCAGGCGGTCCCGACTATCTGCTCCAGTTCTTGGAACCGCGCACCGTGACCGAGAACACCATGCGGCGGGGCTTCGCCCCCTTCGACGAGAGTCCTGAGTTCCCTTGAGCCCGGTTCGTGGGCAGGGCAACAACGGCTTCTGAGCACAGGACGATGCGCGGGCTGAGCGGCCGACGCCGCTCAGCCCGCGGCCGGCTCTTCCGCCGGGAAGAAGGCCCGGCCCACGACGGCTTCAACCCGGAAATAGCGGTCGAGACGTACGCCGCTTATGGGCATGCGGAATAGATTCACAAGCGCTGTCGCCGCCTCCAGGTCGGGAACCTCATAGATCACGTAGAAACTCCAGTTCTTGGACCGCGGCGTGCCCGCCATGAGCAGGTCATCGTCGAAGGTGGTGAGGCACTCGGCACCGAGTTCCTCCCTGATGCGGCGGAAGCACTCCATGAAGGAGGGCAACACCGACTCGCTGCGCACCCGGTCATCCTCGAGATACCAGGCCGGCTCAGCCGCCCCCAAGAGAAGGACACGCAGCGGTTTCGGCACCGTGGGGTAGACGTACTCGGCGGTCATGACGGAACACCTCCTACTTGTGATGCGAGCATCATCGTGGTTCACACGCCGGCCAGGCGTACCACATGGGCGACAAGGGTCAGATTGCTCGAAAGCACCGGCCTTCCGGTTATGCCTTCGAGGTAGGCCAGATGGGTAACCGAACGAAGACCGGTACAGCTGATGAAGTAGGCTTCGGCCTCGTCGGACCCACCCCGCCTCACGAGGTCCACCAGATCGTCGCGTGTCACCGCCATGATGTCGGCTTCGTCCAAGAAACCCAGACAGGCATCGGAGACCACGGTGAAGCCCTCTCGCTCAAAATAGGCAACGCCCCTCCTGTGGAATGACTCCTCATAGGGGCTGAGGAAGGCCACCCGGCTGACGCCGCGTTCCCGGAGCACGGCAAGAGCCGCCGTGGTCGCCGTCGTCGCCGGAATTCCCCCGCTCGCCCGCGTCATGGCCTCAACCATACGCCGGTCGAAGCCCTCCGACTTGAAGAAGCTCCCCGAAGTGCATCCGTAACCGATGGCCGAAACACCGGCGAGAGCCAGCTTGCGGCACTCCAACGAGACCTCTCCGGCCATAGCTTCGAGCAGATCCTCCGACAACACGGTGCCAAGGCCCACCCGCCCGAAGTGGGCCGTCACTCCGATCGGCACGAGGCCCACAGCGTCGGGCTCGAGCACCGTGTTGGGCGAGGGCACTATCACGCCCACCCTCACCGGGTGCCCCTTGGGGACTGGGGGTGCTGCCTCTCCCGAGCATACTTCTCCCGCGCCCGCCTCACCAGGCAGCGATTCGTGCGTGGCGATCTCTGCCGGCTCTTTCACACGAGCCCCTTCATCTGTCTCCTGTCTCTCCGACACTACATCCTGCCCGGAAGGAACAGAGCGATCTGCGGAAAGAAGTACAACAGGATGATGCCCAGGAACATGAGGAGCGCGAACGGTATCTGCCACTTGATGACCAGGGGCAGGGGCAATCCCGTCGAGCCCTGGAGCACGTAGATGTTGAAGCCAAGGGGCGGAGTGATCTGGGCGATCTCGATGAGAACGGCAAGCACCACGCCGAACCAGATGGGATCGAAGCCCATGCCGATGATGACGGGAAACACCACCGGCAACGTGAGAAGCACCATGGCCAGACCGTCCAGGAACGTCCCCAGAATCAGGTACATCACCATGATGAGGAAGAAGATCAGGAACGGCGGCAGTTCGGCACCCACGATGGTATCGGCGAGCTTGGCCGGAATGCCCAGATAGCCCAAGATGTTGGAGACGGTAACCGAGGCCAGCATGATGAAGAGAATCATGCCTGTGGTCTTCACCGTGTGCAGAAGCGCATCTCGTATGTTGGCCCAGCTGAAACGCCGAAAGCCGAGCATGAGCAGAAAGGCGCCCAGCACACCTATGGCCGCCGCCTCCGTAACCGTGGAGATGCCGAGGTAGATTACGCCCAGCACCAGCGCCATGAGGCCAATCACCGGCAACACCCGTGGAAGACTGAGCAGGAAGTCCCGCCCCGTGACCTTCTCCCTGCCCGGAGTCAGCGAAGGCCGGACGATGGCGAGAATGGCCACGAACGTGATGAAGAACACCTCGATCATGATGCCGGGAATGAGTCCGGCCGCGTACAGCCGGCGGATGGACGTCTCGGTGATCATGCCGTAGATGATGAAGTAGAGACTGGGAGGGATGAGCAGCCCCATGGCCGCTCCTCCTATCGTGCCCACGATGGGCCCCGGTGCGTAGCCGCGTTTGGTGAGAGCCGGCACCGAGATGCTGCTCACGGTGGCGCAGGTGGCCACGGTGGAACCGGTGATGGCGGACATCATGGTGCAGGAGAGCACATTCGTCTGCAGCAGCTTGCCCGGAAAGCGTGACACCCAGGGCACGAGACCCTTGAACAGATGGTCGACGATGCCCGAGTAGGAGAGTATCTGCCCCATGAGCACGAACATGGGGATGGTAAGGAGCGTGAAGCTGGTGCTCTGGGTGAACTGCAGTCTGGTGATGACGGTGCCTGTGGGTATGTCGGTGAAGAGCACCCCGCCCAGCACGGCCACCAGCATGATGCCGATGCCGAGCCACATGCCGGAGAAGAGGGCGATGAGGAGAACACCGAGAAGGATGATCATCTGAAGAGTCGACTCTTCCATGGCTTCCGGCTCACCTCCCTTCCCGGTCGTGTTCGTCTTCGTCGGCGCCGCCGCGCACATCACCATCGGCGCGGCGGTCGTCACTCGCCGTGCCATTGCCGGACTCTTCCCGCTTCGGCGGTTCCGCCCCTGGTGGCGTCACAGGGGACGGACCGGACCGGGACGGATAACGCAGGTCATGCTCACTCTCCAGCTCCGCCTCATCCGGTACTTCCCCCATGCCGGTTGACTCGGTGCCCTTGGCCGGCGTGGCCGTGACGGTCTCGTCACCCACACCGAACAACGCCGCGATGATGAGCCAGAACTTGAGCACGAAGGCCAGCAGCAACACGCAGCCTCCCAGGAACACCACCCCGTACACCCAGTAGATGTGGATGGGGTTCTCCATGCCCACCTGGCCCCGATCGACGTAGTACATCACGCGGCCCCACATGGCCACCACCAAGAACAAGATGGTCGCACAGGCGGCGGCGTAGAGAAAGACACCGATGATGCGCTGCACCTTCATGGGCAGGCGGTCGATGATGATGCGCACCTGTACGTGGCCGTTCTCCTTCGCGGTGTAGCCGAGTGCCATCCAGGTGATTCCTGCCATAAGCCACCCGGACATCTCGGTGACACCGTCGATGGATCTCCCGGTGAAGCGCCTGGACGCGATCTCGGCGAGCACCAGCACCACAGCCGCGACGAGAAAGAAGGCCGACACATAACCGGCGGCCTTGGGGACCAGCTCCAGGCGCTTGACGACAGAGGTGACTCTCGCAATGGTCTTGTACTTGGTCCTCTCCTCCACCCCACTCTCCTCTGTAGGAGCCGACACGGCGGGAACAGCTGAGGCACCCCGCGGGATCGGGCCGCTGACTGAACAGCTGCCTCTCTTCCGCGGGGTGCCTCAGCCCTTTTGCGGCGGTGCTAGTTGGTGGACCACTCCATGCCGAGCATGGCGAAGGTTTCCTTCATGATCTCCTCGGCGAGCGGGCTTGTGGCCGTCGCCCAGTTGATCCAGGCCTCCTTCCCGATGTCACGCATCTGCTCGAGCGTCTCCTTGGGCACCATGTAGGTCTCCATGCCCTTGTCCGGCAGCTCTTCCGTCATGCGTGCATCGTCGGCGATGAGCAGTTCACGGCCGTACTCGGTCATGTCTCTGCCGACTTCCATGACCAGCTGCTGCAGGTCTTCCGGCAAAGCCTCGAAAGCGTCCTTGTTGACCACGAACATGGACGAGCCGATGATGGCGCCGAGATCGTTACGGTACTGGTAGTACTCCCACGCCTCGAGCTGATCGATGAGTGGGTTGCTGTTCGGCATGCCGTCGATCATATTCCGCTCCATGGCGGTCTGGAGCTCTTCCACCGGAAGGTAGATGACGTTCACGCCCAGAGAATTCCAGAACTCGGCGTTGATATCACCGAAGATGCGGAAGCGCTGGCCTCTCACCTGCTCTACGTCATCGAGCGCCTCATTCCACAAGAGGTACATCGAGCCGAAGGTGAATGTGCCAATGGGAACCACTCCCCACTTCTCTTCGAACTCAGGGGCGAGCTTGGGCATGAGCAGGTTGTCGAGCCAGTCCCAGTACTCGTCGTACCCTTGGTGGAGGAAGGGGAGGGAGCCGAAGTTGCCGAGCGGCTCAGAGCCGACGATGTGCGGAAGCGACAGGTCGCCACCATCCACCAAGCGCTCCGACACAGTCTCGAGCATCTCAGCCGCCTTGTAGCCGAGGGCGCCGCCGTAGTTCAACTCGACGACCAGCCTACCCTCGGAGCGCTTCTCGATCTCCTCGGCAAAGTACGCAGCCGTCAATCCATAGGGAGAGGTGGCGGTACCGGTCGAAGAGATGTTCCACACCCAGGTGATGGTCTCGGCCGGTGGTGCGGCCGTGGTGGTCGTCTCTTCACCATCGGCGGCGGTGGTGGTGGTCGTCTCTTCCGCTTCCCCGCCGCAGCCCGACACGACCAAGGCCAGAGCGGCGATCAGAAGGAGAATGGCAAATAGATATGATCTGCGGAGTCTCATAGGATTACCCCTTTCTGGGATTCCGCTGCTTTCAGTGCTGTTGCATTGCGTGCGATGTACCCCACAAGAGACAGGCACGGTATAAGGATTTCGATCACTCGCTCGGCGCCGCCCCTCGCGGTCCCCCGCGGAGAATCCCGGACGGCGCCGTACCGCAGGGCATTCCAGCCCCGGCGCGATTCTCAGTTCTTGGTGCCACACCTCCTTCCCCACTTCAGACACTCTGCACGGTTAACGAGCCTCCCGGAGACGATTATCCCGGCAACCACACCTCCTCGCTTCTGGCGTGAAGTGCCGGGCATCACCTCCGTGCTTGGCTGCACTACGGCGGTATTATTATTAGACCACACATGTCGGACGTGCTCAAGCGTTCAAGCGCCGTCTCTTGGGTCCGCCGCTCAGGGCGCCCGCGCAACTGCAGCCGCACCGAAGCCCGTCCAGTGGCTACTACTTACGAGGAGCGCAGACCGGTAAGGATCTCTTCGAGGTCGCAGGGGAGCGGGGACACCGCGCGCACGGTCTTCCCGGTGAAGGGATGCACAAATTCCATGCGGTGGCTGTGGAGGAATTGGCGGCCCAGAGCCAGCGTATCCCTCCGTGCATACACCGGATCTCCCGCCACCGGATGGCCTATGGCCAGAAAATGCACCCGTATCTGGTGGGTGCGACCGGTCTCAAGTTGGGCTTCCAGCAGTGTGAAGTCTCCCAAGCGCTCGCGCACCCAGAAGTGAGTGACCGCCGGGCGGGCAGCGGCACCCCCGACCGTCATCGTCTTGCGGCGAACAGGATCGCGTCCGATGGGAGCCTCTATGCTGCCCTCCTCCGCCGCGAGATTCCCGTGTACGAGGACCAGGTAGACGCGCGTGAGTTCACGGCGACGAATGAGTTCGCTGAGGAGGCGGTGAGCCTTCTCGCTCTTGGCCGCGATGAGGAGACCGCTGGTATCACGATCGAGCCGATGGACAACCCCGGGACGAAAGGGCTCGCCGCCCTCGAGCCCGCGAGCGAGAAGTGCGTGCACCAATGTCCCCGTGGAGTGCCCCTTGGAAGGGTGAGTCACCATCCCCGCCGGTTTGTCCACCACGAGCAGATACTCGTCCTCGAACACGACGGGTAGGAGAATGTCCTCGGCGAGAAGCTTGGGTGGCGCCTCCCGCGGCACGCGGCCCTCGACTGCATCACCGGCCTGCATCCGGTAGCTCTTGGGCCGCCGGCGGCCGTTCACCGCCACCGCACCCTCTTCAATGAGCTTGTTCGCTCTCGTGCGGCTGCCCACCTCCGGGTGGCGTGCGAGAAAAGAATCCAAGCGGATACCTTCGTCCTCCGGAGATGCCCTCAGAGCGATACTGACGCCCTGAGCCATGCCGTACCTCCCGCCGTCAGGCGGTGGTGTCTTCTGATGGGGGGTCACTCGAGGACTCCGTACGAGCGCTCTCTTCGGCCTTTCTCCAGGTGAGCACGAGACTCACCAGCAACAGACCGACCCCGGCCACGATGAACACGTCGGCAACATTGAAGTTGGGCCACCAAGGGAGCTTCAGGAAGTCGGTCACGTAGCCCCTTCCTATCTGATCGACGATGTTGCCGACGCTCCCCCCCACCAACAGTCCGGCGGCGATACCGGACAGGAGTGGCCGGGTCTCGATGAAGAGATACGCAAGCACCACCGTGAGAGCCAGCCCTCTGGCCACAAGTATGAGCACAGGCCTGCCCGCTAAGAGACCGAAGGCGACGCCCGTGTTCATAGTGCGCTCGAGACCCAGGAAGGGGAGAACCTCACGATACTCACCCAGAGGAAGATGCGCTTCGGCAAGGGACTTCGACAAGATGTCCAAGGCGAGCACCACGGCCACCGCCACACCGAAGGCGATCCACTTCTTGGGACTCTGGCTGACTGATGCAAAACGGCTCGTCACGACACGGAGTTCCGGTTCGGAGGCGGGCTCAAGAGGATCCAAGCACCTTCGCCTAACTGCCCCTCTCCTCTCGCCGCTTGCAGTCCATACAGAGATTTGCATAGGGAGCGACCTCCAGCCGCTCATCGCCGATGTCTCGGCCACATCGATCGCAACGACCGTAGTCGCCGGCTGCGATCTTCTCGAGAGCCCGATCGATGCGCTCCAGGGCCGCGCGGAGGGCAGGCTCCCGCATGAGATCGAGCTCCCTGTCGATGGACCCACTCGCGTTCTCCGCGAGGTGCTGCCCATAGGGGCTTTCGCCGGACATCTCCTCCAAGGGCTCGGACAGCTCCGCCTCAGACATCTCGAGTTCACGTTCCAAGCGGTCTCGCTCCTCGAGGAGTTGCGCCTTTATCTTGTCTGTGTCCATAATCGCCCCAACTCTCCTGCCTGGGCTTTGAACGCAGCACTCAACTGCCGCCGCCATCCTCCGCCGCCACAATAAGCTGTGCAAGAGCCCTGCGCAGTTCCTCCCGGCTCACACCTTTGAAACACAGCACCTTGTCTCTTCCGCTGCGCCCCGAGTGGATGGCCACCGTGTCCTTCGGCCTGTCCAACCAGCGGGCCACCGCGGTGAGGAGAGCGGAGTTGGCCCTGCCGCTCTCAGGAGGAGCGGCCACACGCACCTTGAGGCGGTCGCCATAGTGTCCCACGCAGCGCGTCGTCTTCGCGCCCGGGCTCACCCTGACGCCCACCAGAAACCCGTCCGAACAAGGCCGAATCGTCACCGCCGGACCGTCACCACTTGAAGTCCCGGTCATTCTCTTCCTCGGAGCGCTCTTCCTCCTCGTCGCCCTTTCCCCCGAAGAGGAAGCGCCGCACCGACGATTCCCTCTTCTTCGGCTCGTAATCAGGAGCGAGCGGACGGATGCCTCCACTTCCCGGCTCACGTGGCTCATCGAGCTCCGTGAGCGCGCCGGCGTCGTGCCGGTCGAGGTCGCGGCGGTCCATGTCGCCGACCCTCTCACTCCACTTGGCAAGGAAGTCGTCTTCGGAGGGAGGAATCTCGGCGCCGCGCCCTCCGGCGAAACGCGCCGATCCGTCGGCCGGGGGAGCCTCCGGCCTGAACCCCAGAAACTCATTCTCCAAAGCCTCATCATCGAGCCCCGGGGTCTCGGCCGTTACCTCTTCAACGGGCTCGTCGGCCGCATCGGCACGCGGGAACACCGGTGCCTGGGGCGGAATGCCGCTCCGGGCTTCCACCACGGCCGGGTCGCTTGGCGCCTGCCCCGCCGGCGTGGAAACAGGCGCGCCGCTCTCCCCGTCCGCACGCCATCTCCCCTCCGCTGCCGAGTCTCCCGCTTCGTGATCGAGCCTTTGTGTGTCACTCCCCTGCTCCGCCTGCCGCCCTGTCGCTGGTCGATCCACCTCTACTGCCTGCGCCGTATCATCGACGAGCTCTCGCTCCACACCGCTCACCACGTGGCCGAATGCAGCGCGGTCCTCGCTCTCCTCATCTTCCTTCAACAGATTGAGGTGGGCCTGCAACAAGGAGCGGAACTTGAAGCGGAAGTCTTCCTCGACCTGCCGCAGCTGCAACAGCGACTGCTGCACCCGCTGCTTCTCAGCATACGAGTCGGCGATGATGTCGCGCGCCTTGAGTTCGGAATCGCGCAGGGTGAGTTCCGCCTCCTTGCGTGCGTTGGCGCGCATCTCGTCGGCTTGCTGCTGAGCAGAGACCAATGTCTTCTGCAGGGTCTCTTTGAGGTTGTCGAACTGGGCAACCTGGTCATCCAAGCGGGTGACGTGATCCTGCAGCTCGATATTGGCTTGGAAGAGCCGCTCGAACTCGTCGGCCACCTCGTCGAGGAAGATATCGACCTCCTCTTCGGAGTAGCCCCGCATCGCCCGGCGGAATTCCTTGTGGCGGATATCAATAGGCGTGAGCTTCATTCCCCCTCCTCGACCGATCGCTCCATTCATGTTGTCTGCGGCAGGCCCGGACGGACTCATCGCTTCCGCCTCATCATACCGCAGCCCCGACGGGGCATGCCAAGCCGAGGCCACAAGTGGTGGTGATGGAGAGTGATGCGCCGCCCAGGAAAGCCTCGTGCGCCGCCTAGAGACGCTTCCCACGTTCCGCCGCCGCCTCCACCGCCCGGAGCACCGCCCCGCGCACAGCCCTGTCTTCGAGCACGGCCAGTCCCGCGATGGTGGTACCGCCGGGTGTCGCCACCCGGTCCTTCAGTTCGGCCGAAGAACCCCGTTCCGGAAGGAGGATATGGGCGGTGCCCAACGCCATCTGCCTGGCAATGCGACGAGCGATGGCCCTGTCCATGCCCATGCGCACCGCTCCATCTTCGAGGGCCTCGAGAATCAGTGCCAAGAATCCCGGGCCGCTTCCTCCAAGAGCGGTCGCCGTGTTGAACTGAGCCTCCGGCAGGGTCTCCACCAGCCCGAGCAGGCCGAGGAGTTGCACCACACCTTGAGCTTCCTCCGGCCGCGAGCCCGCAGCGGGAGCGAGGGCAATCGCCCCTTGGCCGACGGCTACGGCCAAATTCGGCATGATGCGGTAGAGGCTGGGGGAAGGCCCGAGCACGCTGCGCAACTCCTCGAGTTCGACTCCGGCCGCAGTCGAGATGACGATGTCGCCGGAGCCGACCACTCCGGCCAGCCCCCCGAGCACTCCCTCCAAGTCCTTCGGTTTCACGGCGACGATCACGGCGTCGGACAACTGGGCGGCCTCGGACGGTGACGCCGCCACTTTGACTCGGCTGCCGCCCGCCTCCACAGCAGCGGCCACGCGAGCGACGTCGACGTCACAGACCGTCAGCTCCAACTCCAGGTAGGGGGCTCCCAACCAACCCCGAGCCATGGCCATACCCACATTGCCCAACCCGATGATTCCAATCGTGCGATACGACACGCTCTCGCTAGACACAGTCGCTCCTGGACTTGAAGGACATGTACGGCGACTCAACGGCAGCCCAACACCTCCAGCGCAGCCGCCTCTGCTCCCGCCGCACTCATGCCCTCGGACGAGGTCTCACCGCCGTCGGCTCCGGTCTCAGAACTGATTGAAGAAGCCCTTCTCAATGAGACGCTGCCTCTCCTCCGCCGACACCTCGACGTTGCGCGGCGTGACGAGGAACACCTTGTCGGCTATGCGTTCGATGCCGCCGTCGAGAGCGTACGTCAGGCCGCTGGAGAAGTCGATGAGCCGCTTGGACAGCTCCGCGTCGCACCCCTGCAGATTGAGGATGACCGGTATGTCGCCCTTGAACTTGTCAGCGACCAATTGAGCGTCGTTGAAGTTCTTGGGCACCACAAGATGAACCTTGACCGGTCCTCTCTCCGAAGGAGTCGGCAGCGGACGGATCACTCCACCCCCCGCGCCTCCGCCAGGCGCCCCGGCTCTCTGGTCGCGACGATAGGTCTGCTGGTCGGAGAATATGTCGTCGAACTCATCCTCTTGCACGCGCCGGCCGGAGGCCGCCCTGGACCTTCGTTCCACCTTCTTCACGTTGGGACGCTCCTGATACGACTGTTCCAGTTCCTCATGGGGAGCGAGGGTCTCCTCCTCGTAGTACTCCTCATCCTCATCGGCAATGCCGAAGTACACCAGGGTCTTGTGCCACATGTCTCCCAGGCCCATCCCTCTTCCTCCTTAGGGTGCGGAGAAGAGGACGCTCCCGACCCTCACGAGGGTAGCGCCTTCCTCCACGGCTACGTCGAAATCGTTTGTCATCCCCATGGACAGATGCCGGAGTTCGTACCGGGACTCGAATACCCCGGCCAGCCGGTCACGAAGCTCGCGCAGACCTCGGAACACCGGCCGGACCTCCTCGGCATCCACCACCAAGGGAGCCATTGTCATGAGCCCCGCGAAACACACGTTCCTGTAGGAAACGCACTGCTCAAGGAACGCTTCCGCTTCGGAAGGCAGAATACCATACTTGCTTTCCTCTCCACTCACGTTCACCTGTAGGAGCACCTCAATGCTGCGCCTTGACCGCTCATCGAGCGCCTTCACCAGACGCAGCGAATCGACCGAATGGATCATCGACACATGAGGAACCACGTCCTTCACTTTACGATGCTGCAGGTGGCCGATGAAATGGAACTCCATATCACCGGAATACAACGCTGCCTTCTCAAGCAACTCGTGGGCGCGGTTCTCTCCCACGAGCCTTATGCCCGCCTCCTGCACCAACCGCATGTCCTCCACACTCACGTACTTCGTGGCCGCCACGATCCGGACCTCTCCCTCGCGGCCGCTCCTTCGCTCCGCCTCCCTCACCCGCTGCTCCACACGAAGCAGGTTGTTCCGAATTTGTTCGCTGCCTATGTCCATGTATCCTCTAATACGCGTGAGCCACACGTTCTTTCCTCAATCAACTGCCCCGCCCGCTTCCTGGTGCACACAGACGAGCGCCCCCTGGCGTCCTGTGTGGGGTCCTTCCCGCCTGTGTGAGTAGAACACGTCGGCTGAGCACTTCGTGCACAGCCGGCCGTTGGCCACGCGGGCGCGATCGACACCGGCCTCCGCCAGGGCAAGAGCCGCCGCCTCCCACAGGTCGACCCGCGAATCGGTCCTCACCACCTCTGGGCCGAAGCGCCCCGCGAACGCCTGCACAAGCTCCGGCCCCACCTCGTAGCAGCAGGGACCGATGCTGGGGCCCACGAAGGCTTCCTGCACCTGCGCCCCGAGCGCCCGCACGCCCTCCTGCAGTACTCCCGCCAGCAACCCCCGCCACCCCCCGTGAAGGATGGCGAAAACCTCCTGCCCCACGAGCACCACCGGCACACAATCGGCAGAGAGCAGCGCGGCGGCGGCACCCGCGTCCCGCGGCGAACGCAAGATGACACCGTCGGCCTCGGTGGACCCACGACCTGCGGCGGCTTCCGGGAACTCGACCACCCGGTTACCGTGCACCTGAAGGAGGGACACCAGCCGTTCCCGCCCGGCCCCCACCGCGCGGGCCGCCCGGCGGCGGTTCTCCACCACGGCTTCGCGATCGTCCCCCACGTGCGGGCTCACATTGAGCGACGCGTAGGGGCCCACGCTCACCCCGCCCTTCCGCGTGGTGAACACGACCTCAGCCCGCGCTGAGCGCCCGGCCGCCTGACGTGCGCGGATGACGGGCACACCTGCCGCACATGTGGCTTCGAAGCGGATGTCGGCCGGAGTGATCACGTCGCTTCCGGCCCTGCCGATGCATACAGGCAGGGCCCTCCCTCAAAGCGCAGGGGTCAGTTCCGATCCCTCAGGAAAGGTGGGATCTCGAGTATGTCCTTGTCCACCTCGAAGGTCTCCGGCTCCCCGGCGGCCTTCTCCTCGACCTCGAGGGGCTCAGGAGCCTGCAGGGGCGAGGGAACCTCTTCTTCACGGCCCCTCTTGTCATCGAACCTGTCTTCGAGGGCGAAGCCCAACTCCTTGCGGTGGATGTTCACGTCGAAGCCGGTGGCGATGACGGTCACCCTCACCTGATCACCCATACCGTCATCGATCACGGCGCCGAAGATGATGTTGGCGTCGGGGTCGGCCGCACCAGAGATGACCTCCGCCGCCTCATTGACCTCGAACAGGCCCAAGTCCGGACCACCTGTGATATTGAGGAGAATACCGGTCGCCCCCTCGATGGAGGACTCGAGGAGCGGGGACGAGATGGCCGCCCTTGCGGCCTCAACCCCTCTGTGCTCCCCCGACGAGATGCCGATGCCCATGAGGGCCGAGCCCGCATTGCGGATGATAGTGCGCACGTCGGCGAAGTCGAGGTTGATGAGGCCGGGTACCGTGATGAGATCGGTGATGCCCTGCACGCCCTGCCGAAGCACGTCGTCGGCCACCTTGAAAGCCTCTATGATCGACGTGCGCCGCTCGACCACCTGAAGCAGCCTGTCGTTCGGGATGATGATCAGGGTGTCGACCTTCTTCGACAGGGCCTCGATGCCCGTCTCCGCCTGCGTGGCCCGCTTGCGGCCCTCGAAGGTGAAGGGGCGGGTGACCACCCCCACGGTGAGCGCACCCAACTCCCGGGCCAACTCGGCGATGACCGGCGCGGCCCCCGTGCCCGTACCCCCGCCCTTCCCGGCGGTGACGAAGACCATGTCGGCGCCCTTCAGAGCTTCCCGCAACTCGTCCCGACTCTCCTCAGCCGCCTGGCGGCCCACCTCCGGGTTGGCGCCGGCACCCAGGCCCCGGGTGACCTTGCCCCCGATGTGGATCTTCACGTCCGCATCGCACATGAGCAGAGCCTGTGCGTCGGTATTGACGGCTATGAACTCCACGCCCTTCAGCCCGGCGTCGACCATGCGGTTGACCGCGTTGGTCCCTCCGCCTCCGACTCCGACCACCTTGATCACCGCGATGTAGCTCGAACCGGTGTCGATCATGTCTACGCGACCTCCGTTGCACCCACATCGGGAGTGCCCTCACTCGCCACGCAGCTCCTTGCGCCGCTCGATGTACCGGCTATGGCGCGCCCGCACACCTCTGTGGCCGAGACCGACTCCCCCGCCGCCTGCTCTCTCATTTCCCGCAACCTCAATGTAGACTCCATACTTTCCATGCAGAACCTAGCACAGAGCTGCAGTTTTCTCGGGTTCCCTTCAGGGAAGCAGCATTACATGCTAACACATATCACGAATCGCGTTTCTTAGCCACAACGCGGTCCGGTACTCTCACATCCACGTACTCGGCAAGCTTACCATCCCTCAAGTATTGGTCTATTACCTGTGTGGCTACCATCAACTTCTCCTCTAGCTTCTCACAGGTGCCGACCTTGACCCTCGTACCTCCCTCCAGCGCCATGGTCACGCTCCCGGTCCCATCCACGTGCACCGCCTCGAGGGGAAGCGTGTCGGGCCAGAGGGAGGGATTCATCGTAACCAGAGCAAGCCCGACTGCATCGCCGACGCCCCTCGACACCCAGGCACCCGGACCCGCGACGGCTTCCTCGCCTGCGATCACCAAGGGCAGCAGCGACGGGTCCGCCTGCTCCACGTCCACCGCCTGCGCCTCCACGGCCGATCCATCCCCGGGGACCTCCATCTCCAGCACGCGGCCGTCTTCTGAAACCAGCCAGACCGTGCCTGCCACGTCCTTCAGACGCACCGCTGGTACATACTCCACCAGTCGCACCTCGAGGGTGTGGGGGAAGCGCTTGACCACCCGGGCCTCTCGCACGTAGGGCAGCGTACAGAGCGTCTCCTCGAGTTCCCCGCCCTGTACTTGGAGAAGATTCTGTCCAAGCACGTCTCCCAGGACGTCCGAGACCTCTTCAGTCCCGACAAGATCAGAAGAGGGTCCGATGATCCGGGTCACAGAAAGGGCGTCTGAGGAGCGAAGCCAGAGAAAACCGCCCACACAGGCGAGGAGCAGAACGGCGAGAATGGCGAGCGTCAGCCGGTGACGGCCGCGCCCGCGCGCGATCTCGCGGCGTCGCTCTCGTATTCTCCGATCCACACTGAGATGTTTCTACCCCTCATGCCCAGACTCCTGCCTCCAGGGGAAGTCGGTGCCCCAGACTTTCACTTCCGGCTCGAGCACGACACCGTGAACGCGTTGCACCGTCTCGCGCATCATGGTCATGAGGTGGAGCACGTCGGCTGTGGTGGCATCGCCGGTGTTCACCACGAAGTTGGCATGCACCGATGAGACGCACGCACCCCCTCGGCTCATGCCTTTCACGCCGGCCTGATCCAACAGACGGCCGGCCGCGTCACCGGAGGGGTTCTTGAAAGCACTGCCGAAAGTCCGGGCTCCTCGAGGTTGGGACAGCCGGCGCTTCTTCAGGTTGGCACGATGCGCCGCCAACACTTCCTGCGTATCGGACGCAGTCAGAACCAGCCTTACGGCTGTCACACACGCGCCCGCAGGCAGCCCCGAGCAGCGGTAGCCGAAGCATATCCGTCCCGCCGACACCCACTCCAGGCCGTCCGCAGATGCCACCTGCACCGAGAGGAGCAGATCCGACAGCTGACCTCCGTGGGCTCCAGCGTTCATGAGGGTGGCTCCACCCACTGAACCCGGGATCCCACAGGCGAACTCCAGACCGGAGAGCCCGTTCTCGGCCGCGTAGACGGCCAGCCTGGGCAGACTGAGGGCGCCACCGGCTTCGAGCACCACAGACATACCGTCGCCGGTTGGGGAGATCTCCGCGCCCCCGGGATCCTTGCAGGCGTCTGAGAAGGTCTCGCCTTCCGGGTGGGAGACGTATTGGAAAGAGTCCGCCAACTTGATGACCACACCCGCATAACCTTGATCGGCCACCAGAAGGTTCGATCCGGACCCCAGGAATTCGAACGCACCACCCGACAGGCGCACCAGTTCCAAGACTCTGCACACCGCGCGCGGCTCATCGCAGGTGACGAGCACCCCAGCCTTGCCTCCACAGCCAATGGTGGTGAAAGGCGCGAGGGGAGCATGCCTCCACACACGCACACCCGGCACTCTGCGTATGAGGGTCGCTACGTCACCGGCCGATTCCGTCACCGAGGCCTCGTTCTGCACCTCTATCCGTCCTCCAGGAAGCGCTCGCCCACCCGGTGCACATCGCCCGCGCCGAGGGTGAGTACGAGGTCGCCCGGTCGAGTGGCGGATTTCAGATAGTCGACCACGTTGCCCAAGCGGGGAAGGTACACCACGGGTGAACGATGCCGGTGCCTCAGCATGCCGTTCACCACCAGTTTGCCCGTGACCCCGGGTTGAGGGTCTTCACGAGCTCCGAAGATGTCAGTGACCACGGCGATGTCGGCCTCCGCAAGTGCCTCGGCCAGCTCATTCTGCAGATACAGGGTTCGCGAGTATAGGTGGGGCTGGAAGACGGCAATGATGCGCTTCCACTCTCCGGTGCGTGCGGCGCGCAGAGTCGCCTTCACCTCGGTGGGGTGGTGAGCGTAATCGTCGACCACGCTCACGCCCTGCCGCTCCCCTTTCCACTGGAAGCGCCGGGCGGCGCCCGAGAAGCTCTTGAGTGAGGAGGAGATGACGCCGGGTGAGACCCCCAACTCCGACAGCACGGCGCAGCAGCCCAGCGCGTTCAGGATATTGTGAAGGCCCGGTACGGCGAGCTCCACGTCGCAGATGCGATGCTCGCGGCGCCACACTTCGAAGCGGCTGCCCTGGTGGTAGAGGGTGAGCTCCCGAGCCTGGTACTCCCCTTCCGCCAAGCCGTAGCCCGTGGTGGGAACGTGTGTGACGCCACGGGCCATGTGGGCGAGCCTGCGGTCGTCTCTGCAGTACACCAAGCGGCCGCTCGGGGGGAGTTTGTCCACGAATCGAGTGAAGACATCGGCCACTTCGTCCACGTGCTGGTAGTGGCTGTGATGATCGAGCTCCAGATTCGTGATCGCCGCGACCTCCGGGGCCAAATAGAGCAGGGAGCCATCCGATTCGTCGGCTTCGCACACCAGGTACCGGCCTTCCCCGTGGCGCGCATTCGATCCCAGGTCGTTCAATTCGCCCCCGATGAGGAAGGAGGGGTCGAGGCCGGCGTCGAGGAGCACCTGGCTCATCATGGAGGTGGTCGTGGTCTTGCCGTGCGTCCCGCATACGGCTATGCCTCGGTAGCCCTCCATCAACCAAGCGAGAGCCTGCGCTCTCTTCACCACGGGGATGCCGCGGCGGCGGGCTTCCACGACTTCCGGATTGTGAGGTGGGATGGCACTTGAGATGACCACGACGTCGGGATCGCCCAGGTTCTTGGCGGAATGCCGCAGATGGACGGGAACGCCCTCCTGCTCGAGCAGAGTAACGTAGCGCGAGGCCTTCAGATCCGAGCCCGCCACCGCATACCCACGCCTGTGTAGCACGAGAGCGATACCACTCATGCCCGCACCGCCGATGCCCACGAAGTGGAAGCGGGAGAGTGCGGAGAAGTGGGGCTCGTCGAAATCGACTGTGTGTGTCATTGGCTATGTTCCCTCAGGAGATCCTGCCAAGTGTACTATCTCGTCGGCGATGCGGTCGGCGGCATCGGCTCGCGAAAGACTGAGAGCCGCCTCACTCATCGTGCGCCGAGTCTCCGGTTCGAGAAGCTCATGCACCTTGGCTTTGAGAAGCGGGCCGTCGAGTTCGGCGTCAGGCACCATGACCGCAACCCCCGCCGCCTGCAGGGCTCGTGCGTTCTTGGTCTGGTGGTCGGCCGTGGCGAGAGGATAGGGCACCAACAGGGCCGGCACCCCCCGGGCAAGCAGTTCCGCCACCGAACCCCCTGCCCTGGCCACGGCGATGGTGGCGGCGGCGAGCGCACGCGGGAAATCGTGGAGATAGGCATGTGCCTGGTAGCGGGGGTTCTCGGCCCCCACCACCGCACCGTCCGGAAGCTCCGAGGACTCCGGTCGCACCCCGCCGGGTGATGCGGCTGCCGAGAGCCCATCTCCACCACCAAGCGCCGCGCTGACCCGTGGGAAATCCCGCTCTCCGGTGACATGGATGAGCGAGAAGGGCGTCTCCTGCGAGGAGAATGCTTCGAGCGTGGCGTCGTTGAGCCGGCGGGAGCCAAGGCTTCCCCCGAAGACGAGCACCACGGGCAGAGTTGGGTCGAGCGCGAAACGGCTCAGGCCCTCTTGCCGGGTAGCGGTCAGAAGCTCGGGGCGAATGGGCCTCCCCGTGTGCAGGAAGCGGCCCCCTTCCTTCCCCTCGACCGGAAACGAGAGGCATACCCGCTTCACCAACAAGGAGAGGGTGCGATTGGTCCAACCGAGGTGTGCATCCATTTCGACAGCGATGCTGGGGATTCCCCACACCGCAGCCTCGGCGACCACCGGGCCGGAGGCATACGCCCCCACCCCGCATACGCAGGACGGCCGTAGGCGCCGCAGCAGACGGAAGGCATCGGCCGCCGCCACCGGCAGTGAGGCGAGAGTGCGCAGCGTGGTGAGACCCAGCCGCCGCTCGAAACCCCTTATGCGTACCCGCGTGAAGGGATACCCGGCGCGGGGTACGAGCGTACCCTCCATGCCCTGGCCTGCGCCACAGAAGTGGACTTCGTAGCCTCGTTCGGTGAGAACGTCAGCTATGGCCAAGGCCGGCACTACGTGGCCGGCCGTGCCTCCTCCGGCGATCAAGATACGTGACATTGGAAGACTCCTCACCAGCGTCCCGGCTGCGCCGGTCCGCCGGTGATCTCTCTTTCGCCGGCACCGAGGGACTGTAGCGCGCGACCGACAATACAATACCGACCGCAACCAGGACGACCATCAGGTTGGTGCGGCCGAAGCTTATGAATGGAAGCGGAATACCGGTGAGAGGCAGAAGACCGGTGACGCCTCCGGCGTTGATGACCGCTTGTCCGGCGATCAGGAGCGCCGCACCCGTTATCAGATAGCGACCGAGCGGGTCCGAGCAGCATGCGGCCAAGCGCAAGGCCGCTGCCGCCAGCAGGAAGAAGAGTAGCAGAACTGCCGCCACTCCCACAAAGCCGAGCTCCTCCCCGATGATGCCCACGATCATATCGGTGTGAGCCTCGGGCAGGTAGTTGAACTTCTGGATGCTCCGCCCCGGCCCTACGCCGAACCAGCCTCCGCTCGACATGGCAAGGTACGACTGCACCACCTGGAAACCGCTGTCCAAGGGGTCGGCGAAGGGGTCAAGAAAGCCGAGGAAACGCTCCCGCCGATAGTCAGAGGAGAGGATGAGGACGACGATGCCCGCCGCCGACCCCAGCACCAAGCCGAGCCATTGGCGAAGGCGCATACCCGCCGCGAAGAGTAGCCCCACGACGATGACGGCCAGCATGATGGTGGTACCCAAGTCAGGCTGGGCCAGGATGAGTGCGCCGAGTATCCCGGCGACGCCGCCCAGGGGCCACATGAGAGCGGAGAAGCTGCCCGACAGCGCCCTCCTCGTGGAGAGCAGGTGGGCGCCCATCAGCACGAGGGCCAGCTTCGCCACCTCCGAAGGCTGGAGATTGATCCCGCCGACCGACATCCAGCGCACGGCGCCGTTCGTCCCCCGGCCCACACCGGGAACAAGGACAGCCACGAGCAGCCCCAGCGACAGGAACACCACGGCGAACGCAGCCCAACGGGTGTGCCTGTAGTCGATGCGGGAAACGACCACCAGCAAGAACAGTCCGGCAAGTGCAACGAGCCCCTGCTGCCTCACCAACTCCAGGCCGTCGGAATCACCTTCGAAGAAACCGCTCACGGAAGAGACCGAGTACAACATGGCCAAACCGAAGGCGAGCAGTATGACACTCACGATCCACACCAGGTGGAAGGAGAAAGGACGATCTACGCGGGGAGTGGACAACTCCGCCGAGAGCCTCTCCGCGGGAAACGATTGCGACGACCCTTCGCCCCCTCCGAAGCGGAACGATGCGGGGGGAAGCCCTCCACGGCGGATCTCAGGATCACCGGCCATATCGCCATCCGGCCGAAGCTTGTCCCGGCCCGCCTGCCCGCCGCCCATCCGGCTGCGGGCCCTCTGCCTGCGGCCCGCCCGGGCATGATTCGGAGCGAAGCTCCGATCTCGGTCGCTGATGATGTGTTCTCGGCTTCTCACGGGGAGACGCCGCTCCTCTCCCGCAGCATGCCCACGAGGTTCACGAAATGCCGGCCCCGCTCTTCAAAGTTCTCGTACTGGTCGAAGCTGGCACAGGCGGGCGCCAGAAGCACGGTCTCACCTGCCACGGCCGACTGAGCCGCTGCGACAATTGCCCTCTCCATGTCGCCTTCATGTCTCACCGTGGGGAGCTCGATTTGCGGCCATTCGGCGGAGAACCGTGCAAAAGCAGCAGCGATGAGGGTAGCCGCCTCCCCGATCAGGTACACGGCCACACACGAGCCCGCACATGCACGGACGAGGGGGGCGTAGTCGGAACCTTTGTCTCTTCCTCCCGCGATGAGGTGCACACCTTTCGGATAGGCGTTGAGCGCCTTGAGCGCGGCATCCACATTGGTGGCTTTGCTGTCGTTCACATACTCCACCCCGGCCACGATTCCTGCCTTCTCCAGGCGATGAGGCACCCCTGGGAAGGTACGCAGACCGGCCGCCACTGCGGCCGGATCCACTCCCCTCACAAGGGTGGCGACCGCAGCTGCCAGGCAATTCTCCAGGTTGTGCCGTCCGCGCAGCGGGAGCTCGGCCCCCGCCAGCGTGCGCGCGCCTGCAAGGTAGAGCCAGCCCTCACTGAACCAGGAGTGGAGCGTCCGCGAGGTTTCTTCCGCCGGGCCTCCCTCAGCGGAGAAGAACGCCACCGCAGGGCCGTCGGTGCGGGCGGAGAGAGAATCACCGACCACTCTGACCGCCGGGTCCGCCGCGTTGAGAACGGCCGTATCTGAAGGGCCCTGGTTGGCGAACATCATGGTCTTGCAGCGCAGATAGCAATCCATGTCGCCGTGGCGATCGAGGTGGTCCGGGGTCAGGTTAAGGAACACACCCACTCGCGGACGGAAGCTCACCGTGTCCTCAAGTTGGAAGCTCGACATCTCGACCACGAGTTCCTCGTTACCCGTCAAACCCGGGACCACCGAGGTGAGCGCCGTGCCAATGTTGCCGACCACCCGCACCTCCCGGCCGGCCTCTTCCATGATGTGCCCGATGAGTGCCGTCGTCGTGGTCTTGCCGTTGGTGCCCGTGACGGCCGTCACAGGATTGGGCAGGAGTCTGGAGGCGAGCTCCACCTCCCCCCACACCGGCACACCGCGCCGCCGGGCCGCGAGCACCGGCACGGCTTCGGCCGGCACCCCCGGGCTCTTCACCACAAGGTCAGCACCCTCAAGCAAAGACTCATCTTGAGTTACAGCGCTCACCCTCACCCTCGGCCTGAGTTCCGACGGAAAATCATCCGGGAGAAGAACAGGGGCGGTATCGGAGAGCACGACCTGCCGCCCGAGGGCGGCCAACACCCGCGCTGCACCCATGCCCGAGCGGCTCCCGCCCAAGACAAGAACGCTGCGAATGCGCGGATCGAGAACCTGAGGGTCCAAGAGACCGCCCTCTGGACCACGTGTCGGGTGGTGCTTCATAGCCTCACGCCTCTGGCAGAGTGACGGGATGGCGCTGAGAGGCCGCCAACGGATTCACACTCAGATGCTGTCGATGTAGTAGATGCCGAAGCCCAACATGGCGAAGACCCCAGCGATGATCCAGAACCGCACGATGATCTTCGTCTCGGACCAATTCTTGAGCTCGAAGTGATGATGGATGGGAGTCATGAGGAAAACGCGCCGTTTGAACACGCGGAAGCTGATGACCTGAATGATCACGCTGAGGCCCTCGATGACAAAAAGGCCGCCGATGACCAGAAGCAGCACTTCTGTGCCGGTGACCACGGCCAGGCCGGCAAGCGCCGCACCCAAGGCCAGCGACCCCACATCGCCCATGAAGACCTGTGCCGGAAACGAGTTGTACCAGAGGAATCCGGTGCAGGCGCCCAAGAGACTGGCCGACAGAATGGCCAGATCGGGCTCGCGCCGCAGGATACAGATACCCGTATAGGCGATGAGGGAGATGGCCACCGCCCCGGCCGCCAATCCGTCGAGACCATCAGTGAGATTCACGCTGTTCGAGGTGAAGGCGATCACCAGATATACCACGAGGAAGTAGAGTCCTCCGAAGGCTATCTTGGCGTCGAAGAGCGGGATGTCCACGTCGCTGTTCACCCCGGCGAAGCGAATGGCGAACCAGCCCACAAGCAGGATGAGGATGAGTTGCAGCATCATCTTCGTCTTGCCGCTAAGGCCCAAGGAACGCTTCTTGCGCACCTTGCGCAGATCATCGAGGAGACCGATGACCGCCGATCCCAGCATGAGGGTGAGTACCACCAGCCCGGGAACAGTCTTCTGCCCTATGACAAGGTAGGGGATCACAGCCGCAACCACGATGAGAAGCCCCCCCATGGTGGGAGTGCCCTGTTTTGCGGAGTGCCTCTCCGGACCTTCTTCCCGGATGTGCTGGCCTATGCCCCGCTTCCTCAGCCAGCCGATGAAGCGGGGGCCGGCGACGACCGCAAGTACCATGGCCACCATGCCGGCGGCAAGTATTCTCGCAATGGCACCGGTCATGTCCGCATGTCACTCCCTGCAGAGCTCAGTCGGGCGAGAAGGCTTTTCACGATCACTTCAAGCTGCATGCCCCTCGAACCTTTCACCAGCACGTGGTCGCCTTCCTGTACCAGCTGCATGATGTCATCAAGGCCTTCCTCCGCAGTGGCACACAACGCCGCTCGGCCCCGCACCGGCTCTCCCCCGTCAGCCACCCGGGCCAAAGCACTTCTCATGGCCCTGCCCACGACGTCCTCCATATCAGCCCCGTCCAAGCTCGTCCCCGCCCCTGCCCGTCCTTCTCTCTGATCTGAGTACCCCGCGACGGTATGGGCGGAGAGACTCCCCACGCCACAGAGGCATTCGACGCCCAGCCGGGCGGCGAATGCGCCCACACGATAATGGTACGCGGCCGCTTGACCACCAAGCTCGAGCATGTCACCGAGAACGGCCACAGAACGGCCTCCCTCCGCACGACAGCCAGCCACCAGATCACCGAGTGCTCCCACCACCGCCACCGGGTTGGCGTTGTAGCTGTCATCAATCACCACCACGCCGGCAACACGATGGTCCTCGCCCCTCCCCCCGGTCAAGGGTATCTCCCCCAGCCCCATCAGGCACGTTTCCAAGGGCAATCCGGCGGCGTAACAGGCAGCCGCCGCACACACCACGTTCTCCAAGCGGTGCAAGGCCCTGAAGGGAGGCGGCATCGACACCCTTCCCCCAGGCCAGGAGACGTGGAACACTGGCCCGCTCCCTTCAGGCGCCGAGAGTGTGCCCACCACCTCGACCTCTCCGGGAATGCTGCCCCCAGATGCGCGCCCACGCGCCTCCGCATGAGCCGCTTCACCCTTGCCTGGGGCCTCTTGACCCGTGCCTGGGGCCACACCGGAACGATTCAGGCAGAATCGCACCACGCTGCGGCCCGCCGCCCCGCGCAGCCTCTCTTCCAGCAGGGGCACGCCCGCCGGTATCACGCCCACGCCGTGCCCCGGCAGTCCCTCGATTATCTCAGCCTTAGCTTGAGCTATACTTTCAAGCGAACCCAGAAGCTCAAGGTGAACCGGAGCAACAGCAGTGATTACACCTACGTCCGGCTGCGCGATCTCAGCCAGCCGGGCTATCTCCCCCAGGCCGCGCATACCCATCTCCAGTACCGCACACTCGGTGTTGCTCTCAAGCCGCAGCAGCGTGAGCGGCACGCCCACTTCGTTGTTTTCGTTGGCCCTGGTCGCCACCACCCGCTTCTCTCGAGACGCCATGCCGGCGATGAGATCCTTCGTGCCGGTCTTGCCCACACTACCCGTCACCGCGATGACGCGGCACCCCGACTTCTCCCTCATCGCCCGGGCGAAGGCCCCCAGAGCCCTCCGCGTATCGGCCACTCTCACGATGCCGGCAAGCGGCGGGGAGCTTTCAAGCCAATCTTGCTCCACCACGGCGGTCGCCGCTCCACGGCGGAAAGCCTCCTCAACATACTGATGCCCGTCGGTCCTCTCCCCTCTGAGGGCGACAAACACATCGCCCGGCACCAGCGACCTGGTGTCGAGCGAGACCCGGCGCACGGGCGTGGGGAAAGCAGCCACTCCGAGGGCCCGCGCGGCCTCCTCCGCCGACAAGGTGATCAACCCGCCCCCCGGTGGCGTTCCGGGCGGGCGTCGGCCGGGTATACCGACGCAGCCAAGCGCCGAAGCTCCTCAGCGGCTACGACCCTGTCATCGAAGGGTACCGTGCCGGCCGCACACTGCTGGCCCGTCTCGTGCCCCTTGCCCAGTATCGCCACGATGTCTCCCGCTCTGGCCAGGGACAACGCCTTGCCGATGGCCGTTCGCCGGTCGGGCTCGACCACCACGGTCTCAGGTCTCGCAAGGCCGCGCAAGATATCGTCGATGATGCTCTCGGGGCTTTCGCTGCGCGGGTTGTCGGAGGTGAGGACGGCAACGTCCGCGCCCTGCTCGAGAGCCACGCCCATCTTGGGCCGTTTACCTCTATCCCTGTCCCCTCCGCAACCCAACACACCGATGACGGCACCCCGGCTCACTTCGCGTAAGGTTTGCAGGGCCCCGCTCACCGAATCGGGTGTGTGGGCGTAATCCACCACTACGGTGAACGGTTGCCCAACGTCCACCTCCTGCATGCGGCCGGGGACGCCGGGAAAGGTCGAGAGGGCAGCTCTGGCCACCTCAAGGTCTACACCCAGAAGGAGGGCGATGCCCACGGCCGTGAGAGTGTTGGCCACGTTGAACCGCCCGAGCAGCGGACTTTCAACCTCCACTTCATGAACCCTGTGTGATCCATCGACCCTGCGCATGAGCCCACCGCGAATCCCCATCACGAAGGTGGCACCTCTCGATGTGAGCCGGATGTCACGTGCATACAGGTCACACGGCCGGCTCTCCGGCCCCTCGAGGGTGAAACCAATCACACGCTCCGGGCCCAGCCGTTCACTCAGACGCCTCACGCAACCGTCGTCGAGGTTGAGCAAGGCCGGTGGACAGGCATGGGCGAAGTGAGGGTCGAAGAAGAGCTGAGACTTGGCCCTGAAGTATGACTCGAGATCGTGGTGGAAATCGAGGTGGTCTTGCGTGAGATTCGTAAAAGCAACCACATCGAAGTCGATGCCCCGTACCCTACCCAAATCCAGCGCGTGGGACGAGACCTCCATCACCAGCGCCTGATCTCCTCGCTCCACCATGAGGGCAAGGTCACGCTGAGTGTCGGGAGCCTCCGGGGTGGTGCGCACCGCTGGTTCAGAGAACCCCCCGATACGCCGCTCGATCGTACCGAGAAAACCGGCCTGCACTCCCGCGGCTTCCATCAGCCAGGCAGCCAGAAAGGCCGAGGTTGTCTTGCCATTGGTGCCCGTGATGCCAGCGGTGAGGAGGCGCCGGCTGGGATGGCCGAAGAACGCAGCCGCCACTGGGCCCATGGCACGCCGCACGCTGGGCACCAGTATCTGAGACACGGAAAGGGGGAGTTCTCGCTCCACACAGAGACAGGAAGCCCCCCGCTCGACCGCCTCCGGAGCGAAATCATGCCCATCGCGCACGTAGCCGGGCACGCAGAAGAAGAGGTGCCCCGGACCGACGTCGCTGCTTCTGTACGAGAGGGCGGAAACGTCAGGAGAGGAGTCACCGAGAATGCGGTAATCCTCGACTTCGCGCAGGAGGTCTTCGATCATCACAGGGCAGAATTCTAGCATCTCAACCCTCCGGCGGGCGGTCGCCGCGACAACCCCGCTCTCGTGACCTCTACTCGGCTTCTTCTGAGGGTGGAATGCCGAGCTGCGTCAAGGCAAAAGCGGCGATCTTGGCAAACGCGGGCGCAGCCACCTCCGAGCCGAGGTACCCGTTCGTGGGCTCGTCCACCCATACGAAGATCACCAAGCGGGGTGATTCGGCCGGCACCATGCCAATGAAGGAAGCCACGAACTCGTCGTGCGAATATCCCCCTCCGCCCTTTTTCACCTTCTGAGCAGTACCCGTCTTGCCGGCCACCGTGTAGCCGGACACCCGTGCCGCCTTGCCGGTGCCCTCAGCCACGGTGGCAACGAGCATGGACCTGATGGTCGCCGCCACCTCTGCGCTCACGACCCTGCGCGCGTAGAGATCGGTGTGGTCACGAACCAGGTGCGGCTGGACCAGGATGCCGTCGTTGGCGACAGCACCATAGGCCGCAGCCAGTTGCAGAGCGGACGCCGAGATGCCGTGCCCAATGGGCACGTTGGCGATTGTGGCGCCCGACCACTTGTCGGGCTCGAGCATCATGCCGGCGACCTCACCGGGGAAGTCCACGTCGAGTTTGGCGGTGAACCCGAAATCCCTGATCATCTGCACCAGCCTCTCCTTACCCACATCCATGCCGAGTGTGACGGCACCCACGTTGGAGGATTGCGCCAGGATTTCGGTCACGGTCATCTCTCGCTCTTCCGGAACCTCTTCGTGAGCTTCATGGACCACCCGGTCCCACACCTGAATACTCGGAGCCAGCTTGTACACGGTATCCGGGGTCACGATGCCCGCCGAGAGGGCCGCCGCCACCAGGACCATCTTGAAGGTGGATCCGGGTTCGAACTGATCGGTGATGCAGGCGTTTCGTTGCGCCTCCGAGGGCATGTTCCCATACTCGTTCGCATCGAAGATGGGCGTATTGGCCATGGCGACGATCTCCCCGGTGCGAGGGTCGAGCACGATCGCCCCCCCGCGAAGAGCCTCGTGTTGCTCCACGGTCTGCGCCAGCACCTGTTCGGTGAGGTACTGGATGTCTTTGTCGATGGTGAGCGTGATTGAAGCCGCCTCCTGAGGCGCCTCCTCCGCCACAATCTCCAACGGCCGCCCGCTCAGGTCGGTGAGCACCTGCCGGCTGCCGTCCTTCCCCGAGAGCACCTGGTCGTACTGCAGCTCTATCCCGGCCAGCCCCACGTTGTCGGTGCCCACGTACCCCAGCACCTGTGAGGCGAGGGCGCCGTTCGGATAGATACGCTTGTCTTCCGAACGCACGATGACGCCGGGGATTTCCATCGCGGTGACGCACTCACCGATGGCGGGGTCTATCCGCCGGCCCAGGTAGACGAAATTCCCGGGCTGAGCCAGCTTGGCCAGAATGTCACTCTCCTCCATCTGGAGCATGGGGGCCAGCAGGCGGGCGGCGCCCGGCTTGTCCTTCAATTCGATGGGGTCGACTGCGATAGTGGCCATCCTCTTCGACACGGCCAACTCATCGCCGCCACGATCGTAGATGATGCCGCGTTTCACCGGGATCTCCTGCCGGGCCAACTGTTGGCGCTCGGCCCGGGGCGCATACTCAGAGGCACGGACGACCTGCAGGTAGAAAGACCGCCCGGCCAGAAGGAGAAAGGCCAGGGCGAGAAGACAGGCAGAGGCGAGGATTCGCCTATTCGCCTGTGACCGTCTCACGGGCTTCTCCCGCAGCTCTCCAGGCAACAGAGCCGTCAGCCCCCTCCGACCGGATCCCCTCCAGAGGTTGTTCCGCACTCATGGGTCCCGCCTCCAGGTACAACACCCTGGAGGCGGGACCCAAGCCCAGACGCTCGGCCTGCTCGCGCACTCGAGGGGCCGCCGTGAGCCCGGCGGCCACGCTGGTCAGATCCGACATCTCCGCCTGGATCTCTTGCTGGCGCTGCTCCAATCCCGTGTAGGCGGCCTGGGCTTTCAAGACGGCCAGGTTGACTGCGGCCGGTAATGCGAGCGTCACCACGAGGAGGGCACCGACCGTCAGGATAAAGGGCACGAGAAAGGGGCGCCGCCGGGCTACCGGGCGCAGGCGCGGTCTCCGCGCGGCCGCGGTCTTGGCCGCCGGACGGCTTCTCTCTTCGGGCCTGCCAACCCGGACCGTCGCCTGTGCCGCGCGCGCGGCCATCAGATCTTCCTGGCGGCCCGCAACTTGGCCGAGGACGCACGCGGATTGGCCCGCAACTCCTCTTCACCGGGAGTGATGGGGCGCGGGTTCAGGATTTCCACATCTGGAGTCTTCCCACACGCACAGATGGGGAAGCTCGGAGGACACACGCACCCTTTGGCGTGGGCGACGAAGAACTCCTTCACGATACGGTCTTCCAGAGAATGGAAGCTGATGACGGCAAGCACACCTCCCGGCTCGAGCAGCGCATGGGCCTCCGGCAGAGCCCTGCGTAGGCTGGACAACTCGTCATTCACGGCGATCCGAAGTGCCTGGAATACGCGCATAGCCGGGTTTCTCGCACCGAATCGTGCGGGAGTCGGTATGGCCGCCTTCACCACCTCCACGAGATCCAGAGTCCGCACGAAGGGTTGGGTCATTCTCCTGCGGACGATGCCGCGGGCGATGGCACGAGCGTAACGCTCTTCGCCATACTCGCGGAAGAGGACGGCCAAGCGGGACTCATCCCACTCGTTCACGATCTCCGCCGCCGTAAGCCTGCTGCCCGGGTCCATGCGCATGTCGAGAGGTGCGTCGTAGGTGTAAGAGAAACCCCGCGCTATCGTGTCTATCTGCATGCTACTCACGCCCAGGTCCATGTAGATGTGGGTGACTCTGTCACCGGCGGCGCGCAGCTCGGCAAGTACATCGGCGAAGTTGCCTTCGATGAAGACCGTGTGACACTCGGCGGTCCGTCTCAGCTCTTCATAGTAATCGTAAGCCACCGGGTCGCGATCGGCGGCGATCAGTGTGCCCTCTCTGCCCAAGCGGGAGCACACGGCAGCAGCGTGGCCACCGGCTCCGAACGTGCAGTCGATCACCCGGCTGTCATCCGCCACCTCAAGCACATCGAGAAGCTCTGTTGTGAGGACCGGCACATGAGCCATCGCCATCTCCACCTCAAATGCGCTGAGCACCGAACTGCGCCCCATGTCTAGGCCCGCCCTTCCTCGGCCTCTTCCCCATCATCCTCAGCCTCCCACTCCTCCAAGCACTCAAGGAAGGTGGCCGGATTCCAGATTTCCAGGAAATTACCGTGACCGATGATTCTCACCTTCCCGGAGAGACCCAGTTCCTTGATGAAGTGGGCGGGTATGAGCACTCGCCCCTGACGATCAGGCACCAACTGCGACATGTTCTTGAAGATGATCCGCGTCTTCCACCGGTCTTTGCGGTTGGTGAAATCGTTGAGCGGAGCGATGTGACGGCTCTCGTATTCGGCCCAGGCGTCCGGATGGAATACCAAGACGCACGGGTCACTATCGGGCAGCTTGGCGAGCACCGTGCCCTCTTCGAAGTACTTGCGATAGCGGGCCGGTAGCGTGAGCCTGCCCTTCTCGTCGAGCGTGTGCTCGTAGTCGCCATGTAGCCTGAACAGGTCCATGCGACCACTTTAACCCCATTTGCTCCACAACACAACATCTTTCCCCACTTTGATGCAACTTTGCCCCCATTCCAGGACCGCCGCACCGTAAACTGTACACGTCTACACACTAATTGTTGCATAGTCTCCATACTGCACTACTTGATGCAGACAGGACAACGAGGAAAGGTCCATTGACGCACCAAAGGGGCCACAAGATGGAGAGGCAGAACGAATTGCGTAAGTGATCTAATGCAATAGATCGTGCAGAGTCTGACCGGGCAAGGTCACCCCCGGCAGTCAGACCCGCTTCAGGGGGGCGTATTCGGTCAGCAGATTCTTCTGCTCGCCCAGGTCCGAGAAGAACACCCGTACCACCCCGCCCGGCTCGACTCCCAGTATGACGCCCTCACCAAACTTGGCGTGAATCACTCGATCGCCGGTGTGAAACCCACCCGCAGCGCCAGACCCGCCCGACGCCGTCCCGGCCGAGAGGTGCCCCTGCCCCGCCCGCGGAGAGGAGGTGGCATCAAAACGCGGCCTTCTCACTGAATCCGATGCCGACCCCGCCCTCCGTCCCGGCCTCGAGCCCGGCCGGTGGAACACTGCGCGCCCCGTCGGCACCGTAGTCTTGGCTTCGATGAGACTTTCGGGCAACTCCTCCAGGAAGCGGCTGGGGAGACAAGAGTCATTGCTACCGTACAGCGAGCGACTCCGGGCATGGGAGAGATGGAGCTTGGTCATGGCTCGGGTCATGCCGACGTAGAAGAGGCGACGCTCCTCCTCCAGGCTCTGGTCGTCAAGCGAGCGTGCGTGTGGAAAGATGCCCTCCTCCATGCCCACAATGAAGACGACTGGAAACTCAAGACCCTTGGCGTTGTGCAGGGTCATGAGTGTGACCTGGGGTACTCCCTCGCTGTAAGCGTCGATGTCGGCATACAGACTGATCTCTTGGAGGAAATCAGCCAAGGCGTCGCCGGGGTTGTTGCGATCGAACTCGCGTGCGACACCCACCAACTCGGCGAGGTTCTCGAGTCTGCCCTCGGACTCGAGCGTTCGTTCCCTTCTCAGGGACTCGAGCAGACCGCTCTCCTCGAGTATCCCCTCCACCTGCGTCGACACGGGCACGGCATCCTGCCCTTGTGTGGCCGCCCACTCGGCCCACACCGCGAATCTCGCCGCAAGTTCTCGCCTCGTTCGCTGTGCCGCGGGCGTCAAGCCGGGGACTTCCTCCTCCGTGCGAAACGCCGTCTGTAGCGAGTAGCCCTCGCTCTCGGCGAACACCCGCAGCCTCTCTTGGGCAACGAGTCCTAGGCCCCGCTTGGGTGTGTTGATGATGCGTAGGAAGGAGAGATCATCGGTGGGGTTCACCACCGCCCGTAGGTAGGCGAGGGCGTCCTTGATCTCCGCCCGCTCATAGAAACGCGTGCCTCCAACCACCTGATAGGAAATCCCATACCTGACCAGGATATCCTCGAGCACTCGTGACTGAGCGTTCACACGGTAGAAGATTGCAATCTCGCGAGGGTCACGGCCCGCCGCGATGAGGCCCTCGATCTCGCCCGCAACAAGACGGGCCTCCTCATGCTCATCGCGGCACTGAAGCAGGTTGATGGGCTCACCCCGCCCCAGATCACTCCAGAGATGTTTCGACTTGCGTCCTCGATTGCGCGTGACCACCGCGTTCGCAGCTTCGAGAATGGTAGTGGTCGACCGATAGTTCTGTTCCAGCTTCACCACTCGAGCCTCGGGGAAATCCTTCTCGAACTCGAGGATGTTCCGGATGTCGGCTCCCCTCCACGAGTACACCGACTGATCGTCATCGCCCACGACGGTGACGCGTCCGTGGCCCTCGGAGAGAAGCCTGACCAACACGTATTGCGCGTGGTTCGTGTCTTGGTACTCGTCCACGAGCACGTAGCGGAACGCCTGTCGGTAACGTTCGAGGCGTTCCGGGAAGCGGTTGAAGAGATCGACCGCGCGCATGATCAGGTCGTCGAAGTCCATGGCGTTCGCGGCGAACAACCGCTTCTGATAGAGGCTGTACACCTGTCCGGCCGCCTCCTCCCTTGCGAAAGGCCGCCCCGTGGCCCGACCCCTCATACCACCCGGCTCCTCCCCCCTCCCGATAGCCGAGTCGGGAGAGATGAGCCGGTTCTTGGCATCGGAGATCCGAGCGTGAATCGCCTGGGGAGGAAAGCGCGTACAGTCAAGACTGAGCTCCTCGAGGCAATGCCGGACCAGCCGCACCTGATCCTGCTGGTCGTATATGGTGAACGACGGGGTGTAGCCGAGAAGCTCCGCCTCCCTGCGCAGGATGCGCGCGCAGGCGGAGTGGAAGGTGGATACCCACATGGTGCGGGCCACCGGGCCGACGAGCCCGGCCACCCTCTCCTTCATCTCCTGAGCAGCCTTGTTGGTGAAGGTGATAGCGAGCACCTCGTACGGTTCCGCCAACCCGGAACCGATGAGGTAGGCGATGCGGAAGGTGAGCACCCTGGTCTTGCCGGAACCGGCTCCCGCCAGCACCAGCAACGGCCCCTCTTCGTGGAATACGGCCTGTTGCTGAGGCGGGTTGAGGTGGGCACGCAGCCCCTCGATATCGTACGCTGACGGCACCGGCGAGTGATCTGGCACAGTTACCGCTCGTCACCTTCTCCGAAGACCGAGATCACATCCTCGGTCATGGCCCCGGAGCCGGACTCGGCCGTCTCCATGAGCCGCCGCTCGAGCGTACGGTTGCGCTCAGCCACGTCCTGCAGTTCGTTCTCGAGTGAGACCATGCGCTCCACCAAGCACTGCATGGCCTGCGACACTGGGTCGGGGAGATGCCGGTAGTCGATATCGGGGATGCCGACCTTGGCACCGTCAGTGATGACGGGGCGGCCGGGGTTTCCCACCACCGTCGAGTTGGGTGGGACGTCCTGCACGACGATGGAACCGGCGCCGATCTTGGCGTTCTCACCCACGTTGATGTCGCCGAGGACCTTCGCTCCCGCTCCGATGACCACGTTGTCGCCGATGGTGGGGTGCCGCTTGCCCGTCTGCTTGCCCGTGCCGCCGAGGGTAACGCCCTGGTAGATGGTGACATCGCGCCCGATCTCTGTGGTCTCACCTATCACCACACCCGCCCCATGGTCCACGAAGAAGCCTTCGCCGATCGTGGCCCCTGGGTGAATCTCAATCTGCGTGAGGCTCCTACTCACCTGAGAGACGAGCCTCGGAACCACCGGCACGCCGCGCACCCAGAAGTGGTGGGCCACCCGATGGAGCAGGACGGCGTGGAAGCCGGAATAGCAGGTGGTGATCTCTATGATGTTGCGCGCAGCCGGGTCGCGCTGGCGGATGACCTCCACGTCCCGCCTCAGCATGGCACCGACCCGGCGGCCCCGGCGGCCGCACAGCAAGAGCCCTGCCCCGGCGACGGCGAGAACCGAGACCGTGGAGCCCAGGCGGGTGGAAGCACCGCCTTCTCCGCCCGATGCCGGCCTCCTCACCCTATCTTCTCCTGCTCAACAGGTGCTTCGGCCGAGGCTGGGGTGCTCTCGAACTCGGCGGCTGAGCCCACACCACCCGCAGCCAGCTGCCCGATGGACACACCGCTCAGGTGATCCTCCACCACCTGCTTCGTCTGCAACCATACGGTGCTGGCCGAACACTTCGACCTCCGCGAACAGGACGTCTCCGCCGCGCAATCCGCCGGGGTGATGGGGCCGTCCAGGGCCTCAATCACCGAAAGGACCGAAATCTCGCCTGGATCCCCCGCCAGCAGGTAGCCCCCCTTCACGCCTCGCTTCGCGGTCACGATGCCGGCCCGCCTCAATTGCGCGAATATCTGCTCCAGAAACTGGAAGGGTACCTCGCAGCTGCGAGCGAGCTCGGCCAAGGGAGTCGGTGCCCCGTCTTCCCGCAGCGCCAAGCCGACGAGGGCACGCACGGCATATCTGCTCTTCTTTGTGATGTGCATCACGCAATCCTGACCAAGAATTGGGCCTTTTATTGTAGCAGCTCGGTGCGCACCCTTCCCTGCCTAAGAGGGAGGGGAGCCATTGGAGACAACGTCTTTGCCCACTATCACCACGATACGACCGCCGGGGAGATCATCCCTCTGCACCACGGTACCGCGCTCGAGAAGGTCGCGTATGCGACCCGCCTGAGCGGCCACATCGGGAGCGGTGAGGAGCTGCGTGTGTTCCACGTTGGGAAACTGCTCGGCGTTTCTCACCGGAAGCAGGCGGAAGCCGAGCGGAGCGAGGAGAGCGGACACCTCCTCCGCAGCACCGATGAGCCCGGATCCGTTCTGCACCTCGACGGTGACGCCTACCGCTGCAGCCGGTCGCCCCAATACGGCCGCCACTGCCGCCAGATCAGGCTCGTAGTACTCGAATTCGACTCCCCTCACGTGCGCCCCCGGTAGCTCTCCCGCCGCGTATCCGCCGGCCTTCAAGGCCACAAGGATGGGTAGAAGAGCCTCCACCTGACCCTCGACCATCATGCTCTTCACCGTGCGCTCGGCTTGAGGGTCACCCACCGCAGCCACGAGGGCCTCACCCAGCACAAGGGCGCCGCGTGCGGCCGCCATGGTCGGCTCGCCCCCGCTCTCCACGGTCTCCTCAGCCGCACCACCCGTCTCTGCCGCTCCTGGACTCGTGACCCCGGTGAGCGGACGCCCCACCGCCTCGAGCGTGTCTTCGATCACCTGGGTGTCGGCGGATATGAGAATCTCCGGCGCGATTCCGAGCAGCTTGTCGAGCGCAGCCGCCGCAGACCCGAAACCCGACTCGGCCAACAACATGTGGAGAGGACGCAGGCCCTCCTCTCCCTGAACCAGGGTGTGAGCCGGAAGAGCGACTATGAGCCCCTCTTTCGCCACCTGTAGGAGCAGGAAGGCGGTCTCGCCTTCGACCCCCTGCAGACGCAGGAGGGCGCTCATCGCCTCAGTTCCTGCGACGGCTGTGGTGTCCGGCGTAGTCGCTCCCCGCTCGACGCTCCGGAGACCAGGCAGTATGAGGAACACGAGCAGACCAAGACATACGACCACCACTGAGGCCACCGAGGC